>Ga0123354_10019559_pt1 | contig 10633 bp, 4 predicted proteins | sample TergutLab28metaG_2_FD_97872 | JGI IMG/M metagenome (GOLD analysis project Ga0123354, IMG submission 97872) | Labiotermes labralis P4 segment gut microbial communities from Petit-Saut dam, French Guiana - Lab288 P4 | ecosystem: Host-associated > Arthropoda: Insects > Digestive system > Gut ...
CACATTAAGAAAAGTGGATGGAGAGATACCAAAGGCTGCCCTACTCTGGAACCCTCAGGGAAACAGGAAGAGAGGAAGACCGAGAAACAGCTGGAGAAGATCGGTAATCAAGGAAGCGGGTAGGAGCTGGAATGAACTAAGGTTCTTAGTAGCCAATAGACAGAAGTGGAAAGGACTCATAGACAACCTATGTTCCTAGAAGGAACGACGGACTTTATTATTATATTATCCTGTATATGGGTTCAAATAACACAAAACTTCATATTAAGTCAGAATTATACAATGAGGGAAAGGGCTTGATCTTAACAGGTGTAACTATAATATGTGATACTGTTGTTACATTTGTTTTACTTGTTTACACATGCAATATATTTTATCTGTTGATAACATGAAAGACTGATTTTCGTAATTTGGAACTACTGTATAGCATGACTGTTATATAATTATTTACAAGTAGAATTTCTGGAAGGGAAGGGGGAAATATATTTCAGAAAAGTCTGTTGCAAGTGGCCTTCCTGAGAAAATGTGATGTAAAAGTTTAAGACACTATATTAGGTATTTTTCTTATTCCTGAAACTAGTCTGCTTTTTTAGCATGTATACTCTGTAAAATCAGTATAATTTTCATGCTCCTTAAATTTGTATATCAAGGAAATATATATTAGTTAGTAGTTTCATGTGTTTTTGTCCCTTTGTACTTTCTTTATATCATTTTCCATCATGGTCCTGATATGCTTTCCATATCCTGTTTATGGAATCGGATTTAAAAAGAAACTGAATTTGTAGAAAAAAAATTTAGAAATACAGAGTGGTCCATATGTATCACTAAAGTTGTCTGCTATACTATTTTATAAATTGCTCAAACTTACGAACACCATTATAGGTATGCAGTGTACATCTCTCGCATGCCGTGGTTAAGGTCACAACATTGTGTACTCATGCACAAAGAACTGTTCGTGTGTTAGTTTATATGTATTAATGTACTGAATTATTAGTTTGTAAATGAAGGCTTCAGTTGCCTTTACTACAAGTCAAAAATTATGATAAAGGTATTTCTAAGACTTGGAAATCTATGTGAAGTTCTTCAGTAGTGCCTTTCTGATGGATGGTGTAGTTGTGCATGTTGTTTTAAATGACTGTGCAAGGTGCAGCAAGCTGTGTAGTTTTTGTGGCTAATCTGCTGCTGTAAGGGGGTTAGTGACTTCACATGAAGCTGGAACTTTGCCAGTAACAGCATGGTTCCAGACATTGGTATTTTTAGCAGGTTTGTCTGTTTTAAATATTGTGTACTTTTCATGGTGCTTGTGGGTTCTGTGTGGAACTATGTTTCTTCGTCATATTTCATTATAAACTATAGCTAGCAGCCAAAATTATTTTACCCTTTTCACAGTTACTGCTCATTTTCCATATGTATCAGTAATATTTGAGGTAGTGTATAGGATTGTCATCGTATTAAGCAAAAGTAATGTTCCCATTCTGAATTAAGCACTCAATAATGAAGGAATATGGGGGAAGTGGAGGATTAACTTCACACACATTTAACCTTGGAATGAGATGGAAGTGATTCGTCAGCATTATGCTCAAGTCCTTACCCATGGCATCCATTAGGTAGGAGGTTAGATGGGCCTCAGAGCTGCCCTAGACACTGTAAGGAGAAACATGGTGTATGCCCCTGTCAGTAAATGAAATTACATTCCCCAGTCATCCAGCTCTTGGTCTAGTCATAATACTGGTTAGTAGACAGCTAATTTGAGTTGTGTGGCATTGTTCATACTGAATATCATGGTTGAGTGGGTAGCTATTTGTTTTATATTTGGTAGGTCCCAGGTTCAAATTTAAGCCCAAAGACTAGTCTTCCTGAATAAAGGTTTTTCTCAAACTCAAGATAAATGCCAGTATAGTACCTCAGATTGAACCCCAACTGCTCCTTCTACATTCTTTTCCGTTCATTTATAAATCATTGTACCATCCAAAGCAGTAAAGCCAGAGTTAGTCCAGTTAAATAAATCATAAATCAGTACCTTTCCCTACATTTGTAAAGACAGATAGCCAGTAAATAATTAGCCTCCCCCTCTCCCCTCCTTGCCTCATGTTTATGTGTTGTAGGCCACCAGATGGATGTTTTGTTTTTAATTTGAATTGCTTCCATTATGGTTATCTTAATTTGATGCTGTATCATCTTATCAATTGGAAATATTGTTAAATGAACTGTAAACAAATCCTTTAGTCTGCCATCTGAGTTTGAAATTTTTATTTTCATGTTTTGCCATGGAGAACCTGTAAAGCAATATGTGTGTCTGAAGTTTGTCTGGAAGGCAGTTTGGTGTGGTATAATGTTTAGCTGTGCTGCCTCATGTGCACAGAATCCACCATGTGAATCTTGTCTGAGATGATGGTTTTCCCTAGTTTCTCCATATATCCCCTACAATGATACTTCCACCTTGCCATTGTGGAGGGGCTCATTTTCAGTAATGCTGAGAGCTAAGCCAGTGGTTGCATTGCTACTTGTAGGATCTCCCAAGCCAGACAGATCAGTAGATGTATTCTATGATGGAACCTCAAAATATGCAAAATGGACAACCAGGGAATCAGGGTTTGATTCCCAAGAGGGGCATAGATTTTTTACTGTACCGTCAAACTCATACCGGGTGCTTTTTCCACAGGGATAGAGAATGGGGGTTAAAACTGGCAGGTGACCTTCAGGTACTGCCCAGAATGTATCCACTCTCTTATACATCTACATGGCATGATGCTTAATTAAGCAAGTGATAACATCTGCCTTATTGCTAGCAGGGAGTGTTCATATGTATTTTTTATTGGTAAGGCATCTTAAATTAAGGCAAGTAGTACATATATTAACCACTGTTTTGAAAGTTCAATCCCCCTTGTCTTCTGGCACATTCTCTATGCACTTGACCTCAGTAATAGTGACTCATAGAAATAAAAATATGGATCTGTACATAGCTAAAATATTGCGTTCTAAAGTACTTTAGGAACATTTTTGTTGTGTAACTAGATAAAGGACATGTTTATTCTGTCCCTTTGAAACAGATTAATATGAAAATAATAACCAAAGGGAATAAGTCACTGAATATTAACAGTATTTCTACTGCTTAAACCTGGTGACTTCGATCTTTCTCTTTCTTTCTGTTTGGAGTCATGCCAGATGTTGCTGCCAAATTGCTGAGCAATGGATAAGTAGGACCAGGTATCTACTGGGGGGAGGGAGGGGTCCATACATGTTCTAAAATATTAAATAAGTGTTGTTCTTCACATGTGATGCAATAGACCTGGCAGATTTTATTGAATCAACACAGATATACAAAATTAGTTTTCTTTCATCTTCTATTCACACCAAAACTGCTGTCACAATGAAGATGATTATGCTATTTTTTTAGTGTGATGTTTACGATACAGTCTAACTGCTCTGTTCAGAATAAATGGTCATTTTGTATGTATTGGCAACAGTACACAGAAGGAGGAGGTAGTATATCTCTTTTAATTTGCTGCCTGGTTACTTCACGTTCCACTGAATTGATGCCTGCAGTGGTTCAGAATTGTGTTATTTTTACAGACAGTGCTGTTTTCGTGGAAGCCACATAATGACAGTGCTGAGGCACTGTGATGTGTCCCTGTAAACAGTTTCGTTCAGTCTAACTTGGAAGATCACAGTATAAAGGTCAGTGTTTGTAACTTACAGAGCAGCAGCTGTGAACTTTTAAATAGTGAGAAGTCTTACTGAGTATTTTGTGTTACATAAAAAAATGTATATAAATTGAGGTTTTTAGTTGTAAATTTGAGTGTTCTATTATGTGAATTTATGTTTTAAAGTGCACAAAATCTCCATACATTACTTCCACTCCCACAACTTTAAAGAAAGATATAAACAAGTATTACTTTTAGGCATTTGTCCAAGAAATAATTTTTGTTTTTCAAATATGTGTGGTTAGGGACATTAACTCTTCAACACATTCAAAGAACTGAAAGATACAGGAGGATTAGTTTTTAATTTGAGTATAACATATGTAACAGTGTCACCAAAATTCTGAAGATTGTGATATACAAACCAGCATGTAGTCATTTTTGTTATGTAATATGGATTGTGGTCTCTTTGAGGCATGAACATACATTATAAGTGTTTTAAAATAAAGTACTGAGGAAAATGTCAGGCCATGTGAGGAAGTAATGAAGTAGGATGATGCGTAAAGGGGAAGTTTGCAATATGTGGAGGTTACCTGGCATTGTTAGGATAGTGAAATATAGAGGCTTAAGATGGGCTAGGGAGACAATAAATTCATACAGAACTCAGTTTGGAGAACATACATTAGGATTTCAGTGCATAAACATGATGCAGCATTCAGATAAAGATTAAGGTCTTCTGGGTTATGACACCATGGGGTAAAGTAGATTGTTGCCAATGTTCTGGAGGAACCAGTCTACCAAAGTACATCATATCACTTACCAGAAGACCTTATCTCAATACTTACTGCTGGTGAGAACCCTGAGTCCCACAGTGATGTGGATTTTGGTTGGCTTGTATGAGACAAAGTGCGAATACTACAAATATTACACAGCAGATTACCAGTAAGCTACTTTTGCATGCAGGCAAAGCTCTTCTTAGGAAAGGAAAGCAGATTTTTATTCTACAAGTGACACACAACACCACCAGCAATACAAATCTAATACAATAGGCAGGATTGTTAAAACAGTGAAGTAAGGTAATCAGAATAGATGAGTTACAAACTCACCAGAGTGGTTCGTCTAGTGATTTTGTAATGCAACATTTTAGGTGGCAGCCATGTTTATAACAGGTATTTGTGTACTCATGGCCTAAAAATGCTTCCTTGTCACTGCAGTGTATTGTTTACAAATCCTTGTACACAATTTTAGGTGGTAAGATACAAAATTTAATTCATCCATTGTATGCTAGTTATTCATTTATGCCAAGTAGCCACCTGGAGCAGAGCCCTTTGTGGGAGCCTAACAGGTGTTAAGCTAGTCAAGAAGTTTCCAGTCTTTATAGTACACAAAGATCATTATTATCTTAACAAGATCAGCCACTGTTCTGTATCCTGAGATGGATGAATTCGTTCCACATCCTCACACAGTATTTGTTTGATATCCAATATATACCACAGTCTCCTGAGTGATCTTCATGTTTTCTGACACAATTTTGGATGTATGTCCCCGGCTACTGAAAAGTGCTGCATGTCCTGCCTATCATGTCCTCTTGGTTTTAAAATTTATTCTTCTTATGTGAGTACAACTGTGAAGCTCCTCTGTATATAGTTTTCACCACCTTTCTGGCATACTGTTCTCAGCACTATGTTCAGAATACCCTTAGAAGAACAACTGTAATATATTTATATTTTAGGTATGTTCTGGTACAATCAAATCAAATACTTCCAAGGTGTTTTCATCTAATAATCCATATGCAGACTGAAAGATTTTGTGTCTCAGTAAAGTAACAGCCCGATGGGACATATTTCTTCTGATTTTAAAGCATGTGGTACTGCTTTCCTGTTTAAAGTAATGAGCTAGTTTTTCTCAGAAAGAGGAGGGATATAATAAAAACATCACCCAGGAAAGAATTTACAGTCTTTTGAAATATAACACTAAGTACTTTGTTAGATAGGTGGTAACATTTTGGAGGATTTTACTGCTCTCATCATCAGAGTTGGCCCTGAAAATGGAGGCAGTGGGTGTCACTAAGGTGTACCAAAATGACTGTAAAAGTTAGCTGTGACATAACAGCAGGTGTCTGCATTATAAGTAGTTGAGTGAGTGTGATGTTTTAATGAATATGTTTGTTGACCAGAATAATCACTGTATTATTAGCCCTGTGATTATATGCATAGAATAGAAAGGCTGTTGTGTGTTACTGACATAGTTTGTCTGTTAGACATATTCTCTACTGTAATAGTGGTTTCTTACAGAACTTTTACAGCAATTTTTGCTGTAACAAATCATTGTCTTAGCTACAGGTGACTGACTTAAGTAACCAACCAACCAACCAAGTATATCTAGCAGATGCCCTCTTGACAAACTGATAGTCACTCAGTTCACCAGCAAATTCCCTGTCTTTGATTGACTTGAAAATTCATTACAATGATCACAAGAACCTACCAATGTGAATCCTATCCAAAGCCAGATAATCGACTATGATTTGTTGGTACATAAAGGTAAAAGATCTTTACCCTTTCTAAGTACCTTATCATGAACATGGAGGTGACTGGTTGAGTTTCACAATCTGGCTGCTTAACTGCCCTGTAGAAGGAGCTCACAGTTCCCATGGCTAATTGTTTTGATGTGGTGGCAATGATGTTTATCTTAATGAAAATCAAAGCTGACCCATCCAGTCCATAATCACTTCACTCTAAAGAAATATATAACAGTGATCTTGTATGTGTATGCATGTATGTATATGTACATATATCCAAATTTAACACGAAAGGGTCAATTTTGTAAGATTCTATTATCATCTTCACACCTGCAGCAGATGATAAATAGCCAGCCAAACTTCAAACATGGATTGAGGGTGTAGATGTCAGTGGCAAATCCTGATCTGGATGTCAAGAGCAGAACAGTACAGTACTATTGTACCTTTCCACTAGACCTGATTTCCATCACTGGATTTACCATTGGTGGGTGTTAATAACCCTTACACCACATTCATTTGTGATCTTTTGTGCATCCCTTCTAGCAGTCTAGAATATAAATAACGCACAGTACCTTGCTTGACAGCGCCCTTTGATGTCACTTGGTTCCATGGAATGAAATCCTAGCTGACAGAACCCTTTTTTGGATAAAATCACCCAGTCACAAAGAACATTTCATACTGTCTTGTCTTTAAAAAATGGGACCGTTTATTAGTGCCACTTCAAATGGGTGACATTGCCCCATCTGTAGTTATGTCACTTCTACTTCTTATGTAGCCATAATAGTTCCAAGTTCTTTGGCTGAAGGTTCTCCAGTGGAACCCTTCACGAGTTTCTATCCAGTTGCGATCTTCCAGTAGTATTGATGGCCTCTTTTCCTCCAGTCCTTGAAGGCACATTTAGAAATTTATTTTAGGGTGGTACAGGCCAGTTAAGGTTCTACAGATCCAATTCTTACCAAGTAATTGGCCATCCTTTTCCCTTAATTTTGACTATGCCCTGGTGCCACTATCATTTATACGTTGCTACATTCACACATTTTGATCAGGGATTAATGGCAATGCCAGACCAATGTAGAACTACATGGTTATTGTCAAGTACTTTGGTCACAGCTTTACTGTCTGACTTTAGATGTTTCTTCTCGCCTCTTTCCAGTCCTGTTGTCTATTGCAGAAGCCTTAATGGCATATATATCTCCCTTATTTAAGAATAATTGGAAATGCATTGTCCTCTGCATTAGTTGCTAAATAACTGACTGGATAACTATCTACACCCTGTGAAGTCCTTGAGATGTTAATAGTTACTCAGCTACACAGGAAATTCTTTATAGCTCATGTAACCCAGAAGTTCATAAACATCCTTTTTATCTGTGAGCTAGTTGGGAAGCCCATTAATCTTGGAGCTGGCAGAAGATCAAAACTCCACAAGAAACCGTGTGACGCACAGGGATTTTGAAATGCACAGTGATGCTAACATAGGTGTTCTTGTGTGTGTGTGTGTGTGTGTGTGCGAATTAATTTACACTTCAGAGAAAAAGGATTTTCTGAACTCTAAACAATCATAATGGCATGTTTCCAAAGAGCATAAATACATTCAGTGTGAATTTGACTGCCACTAGCAATGAGACAGTTTGTGACTGGAATCTGGCACACTAATGCAGCTGGTGCAATAATTCTGCTGCTTCTGCTGCCATCTAGAGTACAGCAAGGTGAGTTTATTCTACCTTTAGCAACAATATTCCTATACCTCTCTTCCCATAGCATAGACATATTACAGGCATATTATTATCTACTGTCTCTCAAGCTTGAAGTTCATCTAAATGATATTTTAAAAATACATTGTCTAGCTCACAGAAAACACACTACAGCTCCATTCCAAAGACATATCACTTAATATTGTTTAGGGGAACAATATGTTCTGACATCAGTACAAAACGTGTAAGTAGACCTTGTGGAAGAAACGTGGATTTCTTTAAACGTTAGCAGATGATACACATAGAACTCTTATGCATGGAAGGTTTACCACATCAGTTTTAACTGACATGCACAATGATGTTACAAAAATGTTTCTGGTACTTGGTTTATTAGGGTGTTTCATACATTTCTGCTTTTTCTCAAAATTTAGTTGTGCAGTTGCAGTTCTAACATTAGATACAGAATATAAGTACGTCATATGTTACATTCACGCACATCGTAATTTGTTGAACATAGTATGGTAGGATATTTAAACTTGTCCCATGATTCTTAATGCTCTGTGTACCTATGGGCTGAACAACAGGAAAACTGGGGGTTTGATTCCTGGCAGGGCAGAGATTTTGCTCTGTATCACAACAGCCAGACTGGATCTGAGTATGTCACAACTGGTGCTTCTGTCCATAGCGTTAATGGCGATGGGACATGATACTAACCACTAATCTCCATCTAATGCCAAAGATTAAGAAAGACTGTAGCTAAATGACTACTACATAGGAAGCCAAGGCCCATACACACAAAAGTTATTGCTGTCTGTAGCCCATGAATGATTTCAGATTTCAGTGTTTACCTGCATCATGTTTTAAAGTTCATCAGATATTTCAATATACAGTGCAGTTTCCATTTTAACAATGAAGAAGGATGCAGCCCATAATGTAAATGTTCACTACCATGTGAACCTTAAATCTCATATAACTCTTAAAACTGCAGTTTTCCACTCAAAATTTCAGGACCTTTGCTCCTCCTTACCTACAATATGATGTTGTCTGTTTCAGCAAGGAACTATAGTGAATCTTGTCATACTGACACTGAATGTGTTGATCATCGTATGTTGTGTAAAGCCAATGTAACTGACAGCAGTGTCAAGCATTGCTACTGTAACAGGTAAGGTGTTTAAAGTGACTGTCACTGACATAAAATGCAGCTAAGAGATTCTGCAGCAGTCAGTTCATAAGGATAAATAATTATTTATGTTCGTAAGAATCGTTCAGGGAAGAAATATTACATTTAACCATTGAGTAAGAGTGCCAGTGTCCCATAATTGACACAATGTGTATGCTGATTACATTACATTAGTACAGGAACACAAAATACAGTATATAAAAGCTGCACACGGTACTTTAAACAGCATTAAAGACATTAATGTAGAAATAAACAAAGAGGATGAAAAAAGAAAATACATGTTCGCATTTCTGGAAAAGTCACAGAAACTGGCTAACTTTTGATATTATACATTGACTGACTGACTGACTTACTAACTAACCAAATAACTAACTAGCTCCAAAGGACAGTATTCTTCTTGAGAAGCTAAAAGGACCTCATGTAGTCAAATTCACTGCATTTTATGGAACTGGAACATTCATTACTGTGTTCACATACGCCCACCACTTGCCCTATCCTGAGACAGAAGAATCCAGCCTGTGCCTTACCATCCTATTTTTTAAGATCTATTTTAATCTACATCTAGGTCTAAAAAAGTGGTCTTTTTCCTTCAGGTTTTCGCTGAAACCTTGTATGTATTTCTATAAGGAAGAGGTTTCTTGGGCAAGTAGTATTAAGATGTTATTCGAGGTTCTTAGGATGATGAATTTTAAAATTACAGTCTTCTGAGATGACATGATTTCATCAGGTAGGTAAGTACCAGTGTTTGGGAGGAATATACTGCCTCACATTTTTAAGTTATGAGAACTGAAATGGAGGCAGCAGCAGGTTCCACCAAAAGCTTGGTATAGATTTACCAGACTGTATGTTGTAATATCCCAGATGACAGTAATTTTAATACCCTAGTGTATTAGGATATATCAAGAAGAATGCAGACTGTGGGGATATGGCTCAGGATGGGTCCAGTGCTAAGTCTTGATCCTTCAGATTCCATAAAAATGGAAGCATTCTTGAAAAATATCTTTAAAATCTTTAAGACTCAAGTTTACAATTTAATGAAAGCAGTAAATGTTTTCCACGATTTTTTTATATTACTGATTATTTTTAGGAAAATCCAGTCAAAATGATGAAAATGAAACATGAGGCAAAGATTATTCACTAATCAGATGAACAAGAACAAATCAAAGGATTACAATTTTCAAGTAAATATCACTAAAAACATGTAACAGTGGCACAGCATTAGTGTACATGATTCCCATAACCATGAGCATTTTTACTTCTGTGTGAGAATAATATTAAAATGATTGTCAAGAAAACAGAATTCAGCAGTATGGAATAGATGTAGGTGAATCAAGATAGCATGGCATATGCTGCGTGACAACTACAACCCCAGACAATAAGTTAAAAGACCAAAAGCATGCCCTCACTCACATCACAAAATTCGTCGAACTGAGAAAACATACAAATGTGCTCGTAGTGGGTGTTCCTACTAGATTTGATCTATCTCCTACTTCGTGTGTAAACAGTGAGGTGAATTCTTATAATAGGAAACTGTATAAGCGAATGAAACAATTTGAGCATGTGAGGCTTATTGACAGTAAACTACAAAGAGAATACGTCACCA
>Ga0123354_10019561_pt1 | contig 10633 bp, 6 predicted proteins | sample TergutLab28metaG_2_FD_97872 | JGI IMG/M metagenome (GOLD analysis project Ga0123354, IMG submission 97872) | Labiotermes labralis P4 segment gut microbial communities from Petit-Saut dam, French Guiana - Lab288 P4 | ecosystem: Host-associated > Arthropoda: Insects > Digestive system > Gut ...
CATAACTCCGTAACCGTCCAAAATCGGACACATGTTTATATGAACTTTTTTGATCACAAAGACCTAGGAAATCACCTCCTGCAGTTATGCCCTAAAGTCGTGAAACACCCTGTATATATGGACTTGTTACGTTACACATATTGTTGTTAGTGACACTTGCTGATTCTTCCTAACCTCGTGTGCTTTGCAAGCGCATTTAGCCTAGTCGATGTTGCGAAGTGGCCGTAACAGTATGTTTTCCGACAGTGCCGTCTAGAGGGGCGCGGAGCCGGTACATATTACCGGGACCCTACTATGTTCCATCTGCTTGATACAGTGAATTTCGCAAAATGCAACGATTCTGAATCGATGAATGCAGCTTAAAAGAAAAAAAGATTTTCTCGTAGTTTTCAAATAAACACGATCTCGTGTCAGAATTATAAAAAATGTAAAAATTTAACATTTTAATGAAAAACAAAAAGCGTTTGCATTTGGCGAGTAATTAATTTGAAATGTTTTGCGTTGTGCAGGTGGTGCAATTTGCAAGGTTGCATTTTGTATTTCCTGCTGTATTAATTATAATAATGTGACGTACGCGATTTTGATTTTGGCTTTTTGCTTAAATTTGTTATATGATCTTCAAGAATAAATGTCTTCTTTTCGTATTGCATGTTTCAGTTGTGTACCAGGCAGGGCATATTTATTTTTTTTGGGGGGGGGGGAACATAAATATAAATCTTGTGTAAAGAATTTTAGTCGGTCAGCCCTTGCTGGGGGGCCCGAAATAGTTTTTTTCACCGAGGCCTGAACCCGCTTGCGGCGGCCCTAATTTCCGAGCTTGTTTACTTTTCATAATATAATCACAAACATCACCAAGTTAGGCATTCTTTACGAAGTAAAAAAAGAACACTTGTGTGTAAACGACGTTAAACGGTCGGGGTGACCTAGTATGAGCGAGCAAACGGCTGGGCGGATTTTTGTAGCGTTCGGTACGATTTGCAGATAGTTGTCGAGCCAGAGGAAGTTTGTGATAATCGGCGCAGTGCTAGCCGTACTTTGCTTAAGGCCATAAATGAATTTCTACCCATAATTTTCGTGTTTCTTAAGCTATTTGCGTGAAGCCCGGTACATCAGATCTCCGTGTGATGCTATTAGCCAGTTGTGAATTTCGTCAAAATCGGTTACCGTGAAAGCCATACTTTACTGAGGGGCGTAAATTAAACTTTGCACTGTGTTCTGTACTTAGTGACTGATATGGGTGAAAATCAGTACGAAACACCACCACTTACATATGATGAGCAGATGTGGCTTTCGTGAAAATAGGCTAAGTGAAAACTGTAGTACACTTGGGAACATAAATGGAAACATGCTGTATTTTCTACACTTTTCGCGCCATTTGCGTCTAATTCGGTCTAGAGTATCTGCACTTAATGCCACTAAGCATAGGTGCGTTTCATGAAAAGCAGTTCCGTGAAAGCCATCATTTATTTAGGGGTGCAGTTGAACTTCTGTCCATGCTTTTTATATTTATTGTCTCATTTGGGTGAAATTCCTTGTAAGAAATCTGACCATAATACTGGGTGCAGTTGTTTGTTGCATGCAAATTGGCGCAGAGTGGGCCGAACTCTTCTTTTGGGCACAAATGAACTTACGCTCATGCATATACTATCATGCCTGTGATATTTAGAGAGCAAAGAATGCGTGCGTCACGGAGTACACCATTTGCAGCTTCACAGTACCTTCACTTTCTTCTCATCCAGCACAATATTTGAAACACCTTGTACTAGCTACAAGGGCATTTGTCTATGTGTGTGTGTGTGTGACAGAGAGAGAGAGAGAGAATAGGTTTGTTTAACAATCTTGTCAGTTGCAAAGGTTATAATAACGTGGGTTGCATTTGAATGGGAGGGGACAGTCAAATTACTTGGAGAAAAGTCTGTAGGGCGCCACTCTGCCCACCATAGTCTGAACTTGGATCGAACCCAGGCGTGCTTGGTCAGATGGTAGTGACTGGCTGCCTGAGCCATAGCACAGCCTGCCATATATGAGCATACTCTTGCATGCATTTCCTTGTAACATCCTCTTGTAAATAACCTTGTAAATATTTGCCCAATCTCCTACCCATTACACCTCAGTTAACAACTGTGGTGTTTCAAGGTACTGAAACTGTGCCTCTTGCAAATGTGCTTCTTAATCCCTTGAAGTATTTAAGTTACAAAAAGAACAAGAAAGAAGTTGCGAGGTTAGTGAGAGACACTTTCCCTCTCAATGGTGCGTAAGGAAGTGACTGCACTGTGTTTTAAGAGTTTTGTGAGACACATGTACTATGAATTCAGAGGGCACAGCATTTCAATGTTCAAGCAGGCTTTATGGTGTTGAATGTGCTTTGAAAGGTTAGATATAGGTACTTATCTTTGCATTTTGGTAAATGAGAGAATTACATAAGAAAGTTCTAACACTTCAGCAGTACAAATGAAATAATTTACTCTTTTGGTCTACAGTTTAAGCTGTGATACCTGAGGTGGCCAGAGTTAAATTTCCAGCAGGGGTGGAGTTTACCTTGACAGCTTTTTTTTGCCTTTGTGTCATTGTACTTGACCATAAACAATTTCCTTCTTTAGTAGTATATGCACACACATGCTGATTAAATAAGTTGTCTTAACATTCTTTCATTGACAGTTCCACTCTTGTTAACAAAATTTGTGTGAGCATTGGACAGCAAGTTTCCTTTTGTCTGGATGGTACTTATTTTGTGGAGTGGGAGACATTTATATTCCTTCCTGTTTGAAAATTTCACCAAAATGTAAGAAATGATGAACACGCGTGTACAGATAATCTAAGTGAATGGCTTCTATTACCATAATGGTTGGCAAGAAAGAACCATGCTAAATTGTAATAAGTACTATATTAGCCACATTGGGAGGTTATGGTTAATAATTTGCTGAAGTATCATCTTACATATTGCTTCTGATTTCAGGATTTGAAAACTCAGCACTGAAGATGAGCTTCTCCCTGTCCTCGCTGCAGCCCTCTAGTGGAAGTCTAGAGAGTCCTGAGCATGCGAGACTACGGGCAGAGAGGCCATACAACAGTCTGACGAAGAAACCAAGGTTTGGGATCACTCAGAATATTTAATGGTCATGACATATTATTCATATGTTACACAGCAGAAACGTTCATGTACTTCTCTTGTTTTTTTAGCCCCAGTGACAAAACACAATCATTTGCACCATATTGTGTATGCTTTTTAATGCCATAAATATTATTTTTATTTATTAGCTTATGTAAGGTTTGCGAAGTGTGATGTAATGTGTGACTTCATTTGTACTTGGGCACATTTTGAATTGAAAGCGATGCTGAGATGATGTACTATGTACTTGCCTGTCCACATTATCCAGAGAAAGTTCTTCCGTGATGCCGTGTGAATACATCAATTAACACAGCTAAGTCTTTCTGCACGTCAAGTAGTCTGCCATAGGAAACTGAACTAAGAAAAGTGATCATAATTTTTATCAGTATTCCACATTTTCGCATTACTAAAAAGTAATGATGTTTGCTTGGGTAGTCAGCCATGTGGATTGGGAGTTCATGCCCACTGTTTGATAAAATGCATCTGTCTTCTTCATTAGGGTTTGATACGATGTGTAACGTTTATATTTATACTTGGGGTCTGCTCACAGACCTCAGTGATCTTTTCCTGGCACAGGACAATGATAAAACAGTGAATGGAGTCAGGCAGTTAGTCATCACAGTCAGTGTTGCTTAAACTGGGCACTTTAGGGTGCTGGTTCTTATTAATCGACCCTGATGCTTTTAGAAGGCCCTGCTATGTTGAAGTATGTTGGTGACTGGGTGCCATGAATTATTGGGTGAATCCCATATCTCTGTTGAATTTGTTGATGGTTGGTTGGCAAGAATGACTGGGTGAAGTTGCTTGCTGGGTGCAATGAATGATTGGGTGAATCATGATGGTTCTGTTCCCTAAGCACCCTGTGTATATGTCGTTCTGGCTAGAACCATCTTGTTATTGTACTTGCACATTCCCTTGATAGCTCCAGCTGCCAGGAAGAGTGTGGAGTTAATATCATTACCTTTATGTGTTTTCTGCTAGGTCTGCAGTAGGAAGGTTCAAATAGAACAGAAAGAGGAAATAGATAAGGTACGTCTTTTTATGTGTACTAGAAGACGCTGCCAACCTTCAGTTTTCCCACAACATACAGTTTGATACAAATTGAATGTGTCTTTTCATGTGTGTTACAGGAAGGATCCTGAGCAAGAATCTTGGCGCCGGTCATGGGGTAATCGAGAAGAGAATAAAGATGAATTCTGGGCTGCTCTACAGCCCAACTACAACTATCTTATGGACAATAACCTCATTGAGAGTTGCAAGGTTAGTTATCCAAAACAATAAGAGTGAATTTCAATTTGTCTGGGAAATTGTTAATTGCTGCATCTAACATGCAAGTACATGTTAAATTTTTCTACACCAAATAAGTGTTTATCTTAATAAGCTAAAAGGTAGCATGGTTTGATTGAAAAGAATGAAGTTACTGTATTGTAATTATTTTTCTCACTGTATCTCACAATTACCTTTAGAACTTGTTTTCTCTGCTGCTTTACTGATTACAGTAGCCACACTGATGTGATCCTTCAGACACTGGGAGCATGAGTTTAGATTCTTCTCAGGTCATGGATGGATGTATGTGTGCATTTTCTGACATGTTTGCATAGTTGTGGAAAGCACCCGTTGGCTTCATCATGTCTGTCCATCCCGTCGCCTCTCTGTTTGTTTGTCTGTGCACGTGCATCAGCATGGTTTTCACTGGATGGATTTCTGTGAAATTTGATACTGGGGAACTTCTGTGGTTAGAATGGAACAAAAATATCAGGCACTTTACTTGAAGACTTGATTATGTTTCATTTTGACATAAATTCGCCATAAAAGCATTGTTTTGCAACACTCATTTTTATATTATTGATAGTGACTCATAACCCAACAATACACAGAGAATGATGGTTATGCAAATGCATGATATCATTATGTATACGTACATTGCCTGTCTTGCTCTCCGTTTGTGTAGGTAGTGGCATTTTGATGGTTTTATCCCCTGTGCAAGGAGTTTTACCAAACTGTGTACAAAATAAAATTCTGGAAATCAAAAAATGAGGTGTTTTGGGCATATAGGGCTGTAGTGCTGTCAAAAGGGAATGAGTATAAGAGCTGAATGTTGCAACTTACATGTTGTCACTTTCAGCCCAAAAATTGAATGTAATAGAGTATACTCCATTATCCATGCTAACACATTTAAAAATGTGCACAGGTAATTGAAACGGCTGTTTCACCTAAGGTTCAGTTATAGTTCTGCTGTACCTGCTAACTGAAGCACACTAAAGTGTACTGGAACTGACAAACATTGGATGATTTCTATGACAAAATACTGTTTGGGAAAGGTCCAGCACCTCCAACCTGTATTGTATTCCCATTTCCATTGGTTCTTCATTTTCTTTTTCATGTATCAGTGTTTACAAGTTTGTATGATTTTATGTAAAATATTTAAAGGATAATCTGCATACAGGGAATCAGGAGTAGACACTGTACTTTGGAATTCTGTTACAGTGTTTTTGCAGTTCTGAGAATTACTGTGATTTATATCTGCCGAGCTTGCTATTTCTCAGTGACCTCTCCCAGTTGGTCAATGTTGTATCGTGTTCCTGTACATGGGTATTCGTTTCCCAGTATATCTCTTGGCAGGTGATTTTTAAAATGGCCATTCTTTCTGTGCGTGTACCTGTGTACAGACATAGTGGATGGGAAGGATGCTTGTTTACATAAAACATTTCAGATTTTCTGTTCGAGTTCCATACCAGGATCTAATTTGTAATGTTTGGTTTCTATTGGGCACAGATATTGTGTGATAACACTATAAGTGAAAATAAGTCTAAAAGTGTGTGATGAAGACATATTACATACTTTACACAGTTATTGGTCCATCCCATCATCTGAATCTCATCTCTGTTGCAAAACACTGTTTTGAAAGCTGTCCGTGCCTAAACCATCAATGAAAATCTTGTAACATATTGTGTTGGGTTCATTAGTCTGAGCTTGTTAGGCTCACAGGACTTCCACATTTTACCTGTTGATGGAAACAGAAGTATGTTTAAAGATATGTTTTAAGAAAATTAAGACAATTGAGAAAATGCAGTGTAATTTTTCAGTGTACTACAGTAGAAGTAAAATTTGTTATTTTAAACACTTGTGAATCTGTTCATCTCAGTTTTGTTACAATTGTAATTTTAGAATGCCGGCATTTCATTTGTCCCATTTTCTATGCTTTTAATGTGGCATAACAAAGTGGCATCCAATGTTTTACATGTGACTTACCTCCAGAATCTGAATTCTCAGTTACAGATAGTACCTGTCCCAAAAGGTCATAAACCTAATTTATGAATGATCCATTGATCACTCCAGGTAATATAATACAAGTTAAAACTATGAAAACTAAAAGAAGAAGAAGAAGAAGAAGGAGGAGGAGGAGAAGGAGGAGGAGATGAAGAAGAAGAAGAAGATGAAGATGAAGAAGGAGAAGAAGAAAAGGAGGAGGAGGAGGAGAAGATGGAGGAGGAGGAGGAGGAGATGAACAAGGAGGAGATGAAGATGAAGAAGAAGAAGATGAAGATGAAGATGAAGAAGAAGAAGAAGATGAAGAAGAAGAAGAAGAAGAAGAAGAAGAAGAAGAAGAAGTAAATTTGGATGTATTTTCAGTATAATAACATTACAGTAATAAAACTGTAACAGTTTTGCCTGAATTTAATTTGTTTGTACAGACCCTGACAGTTTTCAGATTTTGCTTGTGAGTGAACATAACAATGTGAGACTTGGGATAGGTTGATTGACATAGTGACTGACTTTTGATGGCAGGGTTTTGATATCCAGCAGTGGAAAGAACTTTTCTCATTTCCATGTCCATACCAACTCTGGAACCCACCTAACCTCTTAGGCAGTGGATAAAATGGATCTTGCCTGGGAGGGTTAATTGACTGAAGCATGAAGCTGATCACTCACCTGCATCTAGTGCAGCTGTTGAGAAAGCATTGGGTTTCACCACCTCTTCACCATACCAATTAATAGCATGACACTGAACTTTTGAAGTGTTCTTGATGTAGAATTACATGACACTTAGTTCCCCCACTTCTTCTAATGTAGTATTTCTCTCTGATGTACTGTCTGCACTTCTGTCTGGGGTATTATTTCCTTCAGAGGAAGAACAGTGATAGTTGCTGCACTCTAGGATCAGAATTGGAACTATTTAAGCAGTTTATGCCAGCTTTGAACAGGCAGTAGTTGAAACTGTTGTATTGATATCTAACATCCTCTTATTTTTCTTTTATAGAGAACTGAAATGTGCCAAGGGAATTAGAACAGTGTGAGAAAGTACTACTGTCAGAGTAGAATTAGTTAAGACATTCATTAAGAAGAGGGAGAATACCATAACCTTACTTTTTGTATGTTTAAAATGTAACAGAATATGTGTATGAAGAAAATATCATTCCATAAAGTCAGTTTCATGGTTATGTTTCAGGAAGCAAGCGGTGAACTTTCTTGGGATGAGGGGGATGTAGCAGCACCTTCATATACCTGGAGCTTCAATGAATTCCTCAAGCAGTTCTCTGAACTTTATTCGTGGTTGAATAGCATTCAAGAGGCTGTATATGGAAAGGAAGAGAGTGTCATTGACAGGAGTCTTAGGGCTGTCAGTATTTTACTTAGCATTACTTTAATTTGTTAAAATGATATATTGTAGTATGATAATGTGTTTTCTGAGCAGTATATTGTAAACTACAGTTAAACTTGCAATATCTGGTGCTGGATGATCTGGAAAGTTTTGTTCATCAGAAATAGACCAAGATTCCCATTACTGGACATTAGACAGGAGCAGTGTAATGAGTATAATAATTGAAACAGTGAAATATTGGTGTGTTGTTCGTTCACACCCTGCACCCCCTTCCATCTTCATTATTTATATATATATATATACAAACACACACACACATTGTTATGTAAGTAGTGATGAAAAGGGAATAGCAAGTTCGAAATGAAAAGCAGAATGGGATACCAAGTCACTAGTTAAGTAGTTAGGTATGCCTGTGTGGTTGCTAGATAGGCTAAGGTACACATTGTGTATAATGTGCTAATATTCAGAAACTTGCGATACGTTGCAACCCTTCAAACCCTTTGTTCTGATGGAGACAGGTGTTGCAACCTTTATCATATATGGAAGGAAGTATTTTTCTGGCAGTATGGAGAGAAATCATGAGTAATCTTGGCCAGTGTAGTGCATATTTGACACTGTAGACCTCTGAAATATGAAGCAGTAGATCTAACTGTTACGACATTCTGTTGTGCCGTGTCATTCAAGTGGTGGAATGTAGAAATATAAAAGGGTTATAACTGAAAGTATCACATACAAATTTTTTTAACCATCATATATGAAAATTGTTAAGTGATCCACACAGAGCCTTTTGTGCTATTATTTGCTCATATGCCATATTTGCCCGAATGCAATTTGACTCCAATTGAAGAGGACCCCCTCAAAACAACCCTCTGCTAAGGTAAAATGTATTTATCCAAATCTAAGATGACCCCCAAAAATAAAATGTCCGCTGAAAAAATATGTTACTGTTACTTACATATACTTCATACATGAAGCATGTCAGATTCTTCTGCCTTTACCAATCAGTGTCACTGTCTCCACCTCCACAGTCAGTGCCTTCAACTTCCTCACACTCCTAATATTCCCATTCTCTTCACTTCCATTCCACAGCATATCACCATCAGTACCTACCATCCCTTGCATTGGGCATACAGCACTTCTTGAAACCCTTTACAGTCACTTCTAATGAGATGGCTGTCATTATGATTCACACTGACTAAATAATATATTTACATTTCTTGGTGTATCAACTTACTTGAACCCATGTAGATTCACAGTTTTTCCCAAGATGGTGTTGGTGGTGTTAAGAATTTAAATATTTATTTGTTCTGGATTTTGTGTTGTGTCTGTTGTCTGATCATACTGAGTTCATGTAATTTGTGTATTGGTCCAGGTTTTAATTTTGAGCCATGCAGTTAATTTTTTATTTTTCAGTAGCCATTTTTATGTTACTATCCTTGGACTAGATCTGTTCTCAGGTACATATCTTAAGGAGTTAATGTTTCTGTGGTGCTCATTGATTAAGAATAGCTCAATCTAAGAGATTCATTCAGTTTTTTGCTTCTTTAAAAAATTAGACAACAGACAACATCCCAGAAAAGAAGACTGTTTCAGTTAACTTCAGTCATGCTGTATCCTCTCTTCTGGATTTCTTAACCTTGAAAATGGGACTGATAGTTTGTCTCAAAAGTAAGTAAAGAATTACCACTCAGAGCTGCATGATATCTCAGAGAAGTGGTGATCTCACATGATGCTTTGATGATGCAGGCTACATTTGGCTCCGCATGGTCTGGTATGGCTTGATCTTGGACAGCATTTCATACATGAATATAAGATAACCTCACATATTTTAGTGTCAAATTTAAGTGAAAACCCTTGTCTTGCGTTGGGAGTAAATATGGCATTCAGAAATCCTGTGTTAGTCTGTTCTGTTGAGCATCTCCTGGTGACCCCTCCAACCTTTTTGTAAATATTTGACATATGAAGGATTTTTGGTTTGATATGTAGGAAACTCACTATTTGTATGTACACAGAATGAGAACCTAATGCATTTATAAATGTCCAAGACTCTTAGTTTACAAAACAGTGGATTGCATATTTTTAAAAGTTCATAACAGTGATCAGTGTTTTTGGGAGATCATTATCTCAGTGAGCTGAAACACATATTGCATGATGAAAATTGTAGCTGAAATTTTTTATATTGTCCATCATCTGAGGCTGAAAAATCTTGCAATGTTTTGGAGGTTGGACCTGTCATCATCTGAAGATGGAATGGGGAGAATGCTTATCTTGAAGTTAGTTTATTAAAATTAATCTTTTAAATTAATATTTATTCATAAATAAGTTTTGTTTACATGACAGTCAAATAGGAATAAACAAATAATACATAAGAGTTGCGCTCTTCTGGGTTATTACCCTGCGAGTAGTGGTAATTCCTAAGTTCAGTCAGTTTTAGAAAACTTATTTGTTACAGGTTTTTTAAGTAGAAAAATGTTACAAACATGCAGTATGTTTTAATAAATAGCTATGAACTAATGAGATCTTGAAATAACTTGAAATGCCAACTTGATGCAACAAGGTAATTTTATTAATGTATTCTTAGCTTGACATGTTTCGGGTACATACGCCCATCATCAGGAGCATTGGATCTTGAGTTGCAGCATATGGTTTTCTGCACTGTAAGGAATGACAATATGAAGTGTGTTTGTGTAGTGGCTGTATGCTGTGTTATGTAAGTGTTTATCAGTGCGGTCTATGGAATATTGTACAGGTTAACCTTAAACCTCCACCACGAACCTCTGCTACACACACCCCTCGCACAACCAGGTGAGCAAAAACCTCCAGTCCCCACACAAACAGACCTGTACAATACTCTATAGACCGCACTGATAAACACTTATATAACACAGCGTACAGTCACTCACACACACACACACACACAC
>Ga0123354_10019562_pt1 | contig 10632 bp, 8 predicted proteins | sample TergutLab28metaG_2_FD_97872 | JGI IMG/M metagenome (GOLD analysis project Ga0123354, IMG submission 97872) | Labiotermes labralis P4 segment gut microbial communities from Petit-Saut dam, French Guiana - Lab288 P4 | ecosystem: Host-associated > Arthropoda: Insects > Digestive system > Gut ...
AACACACCACCCTCGGTAGTACTCCCCTGGACGAGTGATCGGCCCGGCGCTGGGACCTCTGCGACGGGCAAGAGAAAGAAACCCACCCCCCCCCCCCCCCGCCCCGCGGGATTCGAACCTACAATTCCAGCAGGCGAGCGGTCGAAGGTCCACGCCTTAGAACGCGCGGCCACTGGGACCGGCTGGCCAAATGGTATTACGGCCGTCAAGCCAAGGAGGATGGAATGAGAAAGGCATGTGTTACTCATAAGAGAGGTGATAAATGCATACAAAATTTTAATCTCAGACCTTGAAGGAAAGCAGCCTTGTAGAAGACATCGGCGTTGTTGGCGACACGCTAAGATCTGATGGAAATAAAGTATGAAAAATGTGAATAGGATTTATCTAACTTGGGCTTTTGTGAACATTACAGTGAGCTTCTTCTGGATTCCATAAGAGGCGGGAAATTCGTGAGGAAATGAGCGACTGTGCACGTCATACGAGTGTTATTGTGAGTTACGTCACTCTAGTTCTGTAGGTGGCTACAGACGTTTTCGGAGGAACGTTTACGTCTGTTTGCATGGAGGAGGGGGAGAGAGAGAAAGAGAGAGAGAGAGCGTGTTTTCCCGGTGTCACGACGTGGGAGACCTCATTGTAGATCTTCATCCTGTATACCTAAGTGTGAAAGAAATGTAACTAAACCATTAAATATTCCCGTTTTCATTTCGGGTTGTAGTTGTCCCTTCTCTGGTATCTTGGCTGAGCATAATTGCTTGTATAACTTACTGTGGCACACAGAATAACCTTATTCCTCGTGGATTTGGGAACGTTTGAATCGGAATGACTTTTTTCCTGGAGGTACACCTAACCATACGTGGCGCAAAAGTGACGGGACACTCGATGTTCTATCATGTTGCTTCTATTGCAAAGTACGTTAGCTTCACCCGCTACAACCTTGGTGCCAGGCGTTTGTTTACTCATCTGTAGAAGCCTCGTAGCGTCATTGTGACATGAGCATTAACTTTGCTTTTGAATTTCTAAATGTTCTGTAAAGTTGACCTTTTAAATAGTTTCCTTTGAATGTTTATCTCGAGAAGTCATGAATATGGGTGTATATCGATAGCTATCCTCTTACAACCCCGTAAGCCTACGGTAATGTGCAGGTTGCCATTTATTTTATTCAAAAAACGACATGGATATTGAAAGGTATATAGATTTGTAAAGCGTGTCTTATTGGTCTTCCAGCGACGAGTCGTTTTGTAACAGTGGTGTTGGTATAAAGTAGATACAAAGTGCAGCTGTGGAACATGTAAACATATGATGACTCATGCACTTACAGTGTGTAACAAACACTGTAATGGTCACCATGTCCTTTAAGGAGTGAAACATAGGAAGTAAGACTGCCGTTTTGTGGGAACATTGAAACTGCGCGTATTCTTAACCTCAAAACTAGGCATAGTTCAGTGGTCAGCCTCATGCTTCGACCGCTTTACCTCCGCGCCGAATGAGCCCCCATATTCATTGGTTTGGACATACAGCGCAAGACAATTCTGCTCTCCTGGCGCACATCTAAACGTGGTGGGTCCATAGTCATTACGGTCATTCTAATATTGCTAGGGCAGTGAAACAAAAACGATATTCACAGGACATGTAGAACGCATAAAAGAACTGTACATTCATACACACTTTTGGTTAGGAAACCTCAGAGGGCGAGTCCTTTGCTCGTCCGCGATGTTAACGCAGCTTGTGTTGTTAGTTGCTGACGTCGTTTCGGTACAGCGTATAGCTCCCATCTTCAAAGGTCCCGAAACGTCGGTTAGAAAGTACAAACATTCGGTGCGTAATATCCCAGAAGAACGAACACCTCAACTAAACCCTGGCGTAGGCGTGGACTTCTGTTCAGGGAAAGGATGGTTTGTCTAAGGCCAGAGAACCTGGATTGTCTGACTGCATCAGAAAGGGTATTCGGTAAGTAGGGAGTAGACAATGGAGTTGGATGGGGGCAGGTTCTGATGATTGAGCGTTTTGTACAACATTTTACAAACGAGTTGAGTTTCCTGACCACTCGAATAACTGTCATTGTTGCAAGGAAGACTCGAGCTGGGATAGTGTGGAAGTTTCTTGTTAAGGCTTTCGTTTCATTAGTAATGTGGGCGATAAATTGCACTAAGTGTTCTCAGAGAGATGAAAGCTAATGGACTTGAGCGCATTTTTAGACAGGGGCCTACAGTGAAATTATGTATTTTTATTAGTCCCACCGATGAGTATTCCGATTTTTTTTTAGCCATTACTTCCTTATTACATGGCGATTTGTGAGGACAACGACGTAATGCTTGTAGTGTGCTCGTTGCGTCACGGAAGCCCGTTCGCACTTAATTCTTGGGCAGTTTCGTTTCCAGACTGCGATTTGTTTTGCTTATAATTATTGACCTTTAGTGGTGTAGTTGACATCCTATATACGTTGAGTGACTAAAATATGTTTTAGATTTTAAGATTTAATAGTATAGTAGCCTAGGTGCAATATGACTAGGTGCATAATATGACGGAAGAAGTCGCAAGCTCCTGAGGATGGATGTATTAACATCCGAAACATGTTGAGCATTAAATAATGAAATAATAAAGTAAGTGACATCAAGTTGGTCTCTCTTTATACAACTACCAAGATGATGCGCGGTCCAATAAACAGAAGTAATTTTTTATTGAAAAAGTTACCCACCTATTATTAAATCCTATTGTTCATTACAGTCCTCACAAAAGCTCGACGCTAGACCTTATTCAGAGCCATAGGGATGCAGTACGTCACTCCATGACGTGTTGCTGCGAGATGTATGTTAATATTATCGTCCAAACCACATTTAGCCTTCCAGGTGTTGGCTTTCTTTTATGATTTGCGACTCGAACTTTTCATGAGCTTCTCATCTCCGCCATGCCTGCCTTATACTCCTGGTTTGTTCTGCCTGATAATATTTGATGAAGAGCACAAACCTGGAGGCTTCTTACTGGGCAATGTCTTCAAGCTCCCTGTCACGTCTTTGATCTTAGTTCACATATTTTCCTCGACATTTTGGGCCCAGAGACCAAGTTTCATGCCCATGTAAAAAAGGAGCTCAAATGTTATAGCTTTGTATATTTTAATCTAATTCAATGGGTATTAGATATAAGACGGACGGACAGAATATTCTGAACTGACTGATCGCAAGCATTTCACAAATGTAAGCAACTCTTAAACTTTGTAATTTTATGTCATTATTACTTATAATGTATAATATGTATTAATTATATTATATATATATAGTTTTACAATTAATGTGAATTTAATTTTATGTGTGTTAGGAGTAGTTCAGAAATATTTGCATTCTTATCCTTTTAAGGGTGTATTCACTAGCTGTCTCTGTATTCTGATTTTGTTCTGCATGTTGGTGAAGTGACGTCAGTATGAACTTAAATTTGCAGGCAACGAAGGCCGTCTTTTCATAATTTACTTTATTTATGTCAGAAACCCAGTGGTGTTGGTTAAGCCGCTATCGATACCACCTTGTCCGGCCACGGGTCCACTCATCCACATAAGCAATGGTACTGCAGGTTAAGAGTGTAGCTGACCTAGCATGTGGACAAAGGCTGAGAAATCGTGGAGTTCTTCGTCAACGACCTTTTACGATTCCATGGTGTATTGCTTGGACAGAGGAATGACTTTACCTTTTGCGTCCTTAAAAATCCAGCGTAAAGTACCGTTGGGTTGAAATAAGTTGCTTCAGTTTCGTTCAGACGATAAGTTGAAGTTTAACATGTGCTTACGCACCGCTATATAGAGACAGTGTCGTGTACATAGTACCTGCCACGCATTATTGCCCTCTTAGACCATTCACTATATTCAAGAAGTCCTCTTGAACATATGCCGAGCTACAGCGACAGTATTTTGGCTCTCTCCTTGCCGTCAGGCGTGTAAAAAGTCTGTACGTAATGCAAACCGAATGTGTCTGTAGTGCAGCATTCAGGAACGCTGTAGAGCAGTGATTTCCAACCTCAGGTCCCGACCCAAATCAGGGCCGCGGGGTTCTGACGTAGGGACCCAAGAGGTGTTTATGGAGAACTCGATAATTGTGGGGAGGGGGGAATTGTATCTAAATTCAAACAAAATGATTAAGATTAGTTTCTTGTATGTTTTGTGTATTTGATATTATCCCAAAAAAATTAGATTTGACAAGTGTCATTAAAAATTCACTATTTTCTTAATAAGTGGCCAAGTTATTTAGGGTTCAAGAAAAGGCATTAGTATTCATGTAGAGTAAGGATCACTGGCTACTGCCGTTTCCATGGTACGATCGCGGGCCACATACCGTATGCTGCTTCAGAGTCTCACACAGACACAAAAGTTTGGGAACCTGTGCCGTAGTGTTACGAAGTGCATATGCTTTGTTATACTTGATGCGTTTTAGGGCCAGCCATATGATTCGGAGGTACAGCTGTGAGAAGTGACGTTAGAATTCGCAGCGAATTCTCTGCAACCGCGGGTCGCTGTAAGCTGGGATATCCACTTGTCTGTATTCGTAACCATCCCATTCCCGAGCAAACCGTTCGATTGCTAAGTATCCAGCACGTCCTAGGTTCAGAACTCAGATTCGAAACCGGCTGACCTGACACATTTTCGTGGTTTTTCAGCGTACTTCCAGGTGTATGCCAGCGTAAATAAGTGGTCTTTAGCGCAGTTATACTGGCTTGGTTCAGAGCTCAACGATCGAGGAATCGTGGTTCGATCTCCGGCATTGGCAATACATTTGTATCTTTTTCGAAAGGTCCAGTCTTACTTTGGGACTCCACCCACCCAGTTTCCTACTTAAAGGGTGGCGTGGCTTATTTCTTCGGAGTTACAGTGGCCAGGGCATCTAACGCCGAGGTTACGGATGCCTGGAGCCATACCTCCACTTTTCGATATGCCTTCATGGCGTGGTGGTTGAGCAGACACACGGCCAATTGTGCCTGCAAGTTCGTGACCGGTAGCGGCGTCGTGGTAGTTCTACATAGGCTAACAGGCTATGACTGTTCGGTGTCCAGGGGCAGAATGTCACCATGCACCATTAGTAGCAGTGATGGAATGACCGGCCTACAATTCGTAATAGTTTCGAATCGGCTATTGAGGGAGTCAAAAGCGAAAGTCCACTGTCGTTCTGCGTAACTTTCTCGTCCAAAGAAAGCAACTGTATGAAGATGGGGGATAATTCAGGGAAAAGGCTAGCCGCAGGATGAAAGGCCAGATTATGATTCTGAGGAGACCAGGTTTGTTCCTTGCTACCACGTTGAGACCATCTCATGGTCAGGCTTGCTGAACCTTTCATTGTGGTGCGGGAAACGTCGGCAAAATTTGGCCTGCATGCGGGCCACATAATTTCAATACACGAAATGAAAAATGATTATATATAGTATAATTACTTAACGACATACGTGCACAGGTCGCCAACAGAGATATTTTAATCCCGACAAAGAAGTGCCGCTAACAAGCTAATAATAAGATCTGTGATAATTGGAGTGTGTCAGAAGTGTTCGGTTGTCCTTCACAGTTCGCCTGAAAACTGTGGAACGGCTTGAGCGTTCTGTCTCGGCTGTACTACGAAAAGGGTTAAACGACACCTTCTCATTTCAGATGTCTACGCGGGCAACGTAACATTGGGTTGCGGGGAACTTGTTGCTCGGCAGCAACGGGTTGAGTGGGCCACTCTAAGGTATTTGCATGTAGGATAAATGTCCACAGCACTGAAATTTCTTTAACGCGTGATACACTTCCGTGTTATAAATGTCAATAAATTAAAAACACCGTACAACACAACTATAATTTGTTGAAAAAGTTGCTTGCAGTATGCTACATATTTCGGCTTTAATAGACCTTAATTAGGCTTTGTATTTTTAATTTATTGACTCTAATTTTTGTTTAATGGGCGCACTTTTCTCGCACAGGTTCTCTTTGTTTCTGCTTCATACGTAAGATATTTGTATTTTCCACCACTAACACACTTCTTCACACAGATTTTTCTACAGAGTTAAAGATTTCTCTAGCGTGAACTCACTGCCGTCAGGTGTTGAGGTTTGGAACACATGGAGCCTGCCGTGACGTCACTAGACACCTGTCTGGTGCGATGCTTAAGTACCACCTTTCCTTTTACATTTCCAGAGCACCAGCTTCCAGTGTTGGTGCGCTAAATAAACTGGACACCAAGGTGAAATTAATAGCCATGCTTGGGCAAATCGGGGAGTGGGGTTAACACGCATTCTTAGCGTCTGCACTAGACGAAGATGAGTGGTTACCTCCACGCCCCGACCGCTTAACCCTACAGGGAAAGTGTTCCCAGTACATACTGAATAGAAGGCTGGGTGGGCCATAAAACCCGTCTGGACGGGTGACAAGGAGAAAAATCGTTGCCTCTGCTGGGAATTGAACTCAGCGTGGTCCTGCACAAATGTTTTTCTTAGATTTATATATGGTTTTTCTTAGATTTATATATGAATTTGTAATGGTAAGCGGATTATTTTCTCGTAGGGTCTGTGAATAAACTGTGATGATATGCTGTGAGCTCTGAATTCTGCAAGTTGTGGCAGCAAGATGCTTAAGGCGTTGCCTTGGCTCTGTCTGTTATAATATCATTAGTGCTGTCGCACTGGCAACCGAAGCATCTCAAGCCAATTCACCAGAACCATGAATGGTTCTTCGCCATCCTTCACGGTGAGTGACGGTACTAAGCGAGCGATGCGAACATAGTTGGCACCACTGAACTCCCACCATTCAACTTTCCCATTCACTCCACTGTTGCCATATCTCACCTGCTCACCTTGGCTGCTTGTTATACTAGATTGACCTCGCAGGTTGTGCACCTCCTACATCCTCCGTATCATAAGGTTTTACTCTCCGCCGTGTTTGCACTAGAACTCGTACCCAGAGGGTCGCGACCCCCGAATGGGATGGCGGAAGTAACCAAAGTTCATGGCGGACAGGAAACCGTGTTTTGTGGGTTGCTCTACTTGTCGCAAGCAAAGGCCCCCAAAGTCTACGCTAGGAATTGTATATAGAGCATTTCTTACCAGCAGACACACAGTAGATGGTACCGATTGGGGGATATGACCTTCTAACATTTTGCATGCGGATCCGATGAATAATATGAACCTGAAACGGAAGAGATAAACGATAATAAAAGGCAAAGTTGTTACTCTGCATGCCATGAAGGCATGTAGGATGAATGGAGGTATTGCTCCTATCGTTCTTAACCTTCGCAGTAAACGTGAGTGGGCAGCCTGACGCATTAGCCACCTTATACGCTGGGAAAGGATCCCGGTGCCCTACGAACAGGGGGCTGGGTGGGCTGCAGAGCTGGTCTGGGTGTGTCAAGAATATAACAATTTGTACTTGTTGGGAATCGAACTTCTGAGTGTCCAGCCCGTAGTCTAATGTTTAAAGTGACTGCGCTCTCTCGACTTCTAAAGAGAAGACGAGTTGCAAAAAATGACGTAATAAAGCAGAGGTAAAGGTAAATGTAAAGTTATCTCTTTATACGCCATAAAGCCTTTAGGCGGGATTAAAGGTATACCCCCGCTCCATCTGAACCTGGTCATTATATGTAGATGCGTGGTCAGCTTCAAACCCCCACCGCTTCGCTACATTCAAAAGAGCCCCTTGTACTGTGTAAGATGCTAGGCGGGCCTCGAAGTTGATCTGGGACCTTCGGATTAGAGGCAAATTTCTTGTACCTGTCGGGAATCGAACTACGATTCGGTCGTCCAGTCACTGCTCGGGCAGTTCAGTAATGAGAACCTGAAAAACTTTGACACTGTATCACATGTTACAGGGTTTTTTAAATCAGCGAAAGAATTACTTGGACGGGGCATGTGCTTCGCATGGGAAGAAGCATGCAGTCATGATTTTAGTCTGAAAAGCTGTATGGATGTTCGCATTTTGGGACTTCAACAGTAAAATAATTTTAAAACAATTCTCAAAGAAAGAGGCTGTGTACACTTTATCGAAAGGCTGTGTACCGTAAACTGCAATCAATTTCCTAATCATTAGGCGTTTATGATAAGTAACCTATTTATTCCAGTCAGAGATAAGTCAGGCTTATCTGTAGTTGTATTTGTGCGTGCGAGTTAGTAGTACTTCCTGTTCTCTCCTTTCTGGTTACGGCTGTTAATAAATTAGACACCTAATAAATTGCGTGCCAGTAGAAAGCGATATATGCAGTGATAGAGACTTATATCTTTGACGGGACCTTTAATTTTTCGCTAGGTTTGCCTGGAGATAAGATAACCTACCTGCTCCCTGCTCAGTCGAGGTCAGGGCTGTTCTCGTCAGTCGAGGACAGTAACCTTCGTGCTTGAATTTTCCTGAAAATCGTAAGGTGCAGTTAGGCATACTCCACTCTAACTGTGCGTCATCTGTGGATCGAACTGATCATTTTTGCATTTGAATCCCACATCCTGTTTTCTGCAGAACCGTAGGGTGGAGGGGGGGGGGGTGTAACCCACATAGGCATTCGCTGAAATTCGCCTCTGTGTTTCCTGTTCGTGCTTGATATTACCAACATTCAGTCAGCGGTACCTCAGTACCTTCGAGGTCCATCGGCAATGAACAAACTTGCTGTCGTCGTCTGGGTTATGAAGACACTTACGACTGTACGTGGGTACCAGGTTTTCGGAGAAACGCCTTGCCTTTGTCTTCAGAGAGCTTCTACCCTAAGAGTGAAAGAAGACGCCCGCTTTACCAGGCAACACGGTGACATAACCGACAAGATCACAGTGCGAAAATCCAGTCATTATTTCTTTTTCAATGCGAATATTTTTTCTGGCTTTGTTTAGGTTCGCCTTACTTGTGCTTGTGTTCCTTTTCTTTCATATCAAATGAATCAGGAACAGGTGCATTTTTAGACTGGCATAAACGTAAAGGTCACCTTAGAATAGGCCATGAAGGCCCAGAGAGGGATTAGAGGTATAGCTGTACTCTTTCTTTTAACCTCGGCCTTAGATTGGGGTGGGTGGTCAACGCCACGCCCCGGCCGCTTTATCCCCGGGAAATAGACTCGGTTTCCATTGTACGTGAGGTTGGGTGGACCCCAGAGCCGGCCTGGGTGGGTGCGGAAAATCTCGCCGCGACCGTGATTCGACCCCCAGACCGTTCAACCCGAATACGCTATCCCGGCCCACTTTTAGTCTGTCATAATCTCGTAATTTATATAAATGCGATCATTATTGTGTGCAGTACTTGAAGGGGCTACAGAGAGAGAGAGAGAGAGAGAGAGAGAAGAATGTTTGATGTAACGAAGCTGTCATTTGCTGTGTTTATATGGCGTCCGTAGTGGATGAAGAAATGATTATGGGTGTGTGTCTTACGTGCTGGTTTTATTATTATTATTATTATTTTACTTTTTGAGTGAAATTCATTGTATCAAATCTTCACGTAATACCTTTGAGCACTTTCGTGACAGTTGGTATAGTGTGGGCCGTATTTTACCTGACGGCGTGTATCACATTTTCAAAACTTTTTCACCCGACTTTGATATCGTTCGGCACAAATGATTTAAAAAATGTTGCTGGTACAGAAGGGTGACACGCAGCAAGTTCCATACCGAGGATCCACAGAAATTAGACGCCACCGAAAGCAAATTAGTACCCGTGGCGACATGGCGCCCAGGATTTGTGCACCCCTGGTGTAAATGAATTTACGTTTACGAGTGTACCGTGAGACCACGTGACACTGCGGAAGTAAGGAACACCATGGTACAGTGTGTGTGTGTGTGTGTACTGCGTCATGCAGCGCTGTTACGATACGATACGATACGATACAACTGGGAGAGGCAGCATGCCGTGCTCCATGGCGGGACGGAGTAGTGGGTAATTACAGTTTAATTCCACATCATAATAGCTAATATAATTGTAACAGCGAATATGTACAGGCGCATAAACGTAAAGTAATATACAGTCGGTATGTTTTGTAGGGTAATATTTGTTACACCGGCGGCAAAAGTTATTCAGGCTGTGTAATGTTACCCTTGTTGTGGGGGGGTAAGGTGCGTAAAAAGTAGTGGCCGTGTTCTGATTGCGAATTTTAGAAGTGCGAGAATATGTGCACTGTCTACACCGTGTTAGTAAATTCGTGTGAATTTTTAAACTTGGTTCTGCTGCTTCGTTGATGACAGGGCGCTCTGGGTTAGAGGGATAGGATTCTGTACGTTGTGATGGATTCCACGGATCGTGTGTCCACATCTTGCACACGAAGACGAAGGCAGTCGCAAATTCAACATACATTTTGTATCCACCCAGTGTACACAATATTGTTCCGTAATTGCAGAATAGAATATTAGTTGCATCAGCAATAAGAACAGCTATCCAGTGTAGTATATGCGGTGCTGGGCCTGCCGACGCAACCATAATTATGCCCCATATGTTGCTACGATTCGTTAGAATCATAATCAGATGCATTTTTTCGCGTTTCTAGGTACGCCAGTTTTTGTTATATTCGGTAATAAAGGTAACCTCTGCCTCTGTGCTAATTCAAGCACGATGTATGTGGGGGAATGGAGGTATAACCTCAGCACAGTCCTGTTTTCGTATTGCTTCGAAACGTTAACTGTCCCCCCCCCCCCCCCCCACCCTGTTCGTTAGAGGGTCGTGCTTGTCGTG
>Ga0123354_10019564_pt1 | contig 10632 bp, 6 predicted proteins | sample TergutLab28metaG_2_FD_97872 | JGI IMG/M metagenome (GOLD analysis project Ga0123354, IMG submission 97872) | Labiotermes labralis P4 segment gut microbial communities from Petit-Saut dam, French Guiana - Lab288 P4 | ecosystem: Host-associated > Arthropoda: Insects > Digestive system > Gut ...
AAGGCACCAGACCCCTCTCTACTAACCACAGTACACAGGGGCCAGGTAAGGCACCAGACCCCTCTCTACTAACCACAGTACACAGGGGCCAGGTAAGGCACCAGACCCCTCTCTACTAACCACTGTTCCATACATCTCATCCCTTTGTAAAACAAGTTGTGTAGACTGAGACAAACAGATGATTTGTCTTCACTCTTCAGCAGGGGAAGAAGACACACACACACACACACACACACACACATATATATATATATATATATATATACATAAAATCTAACATTTATACATATTTTGGGTTCGTAGCAACAAATTTTTGTAATATCACTTTTGCTTAAGGAGGGACCGCTGTAGCACATGGTTAAGGTGCTGTGCTACAAATCGGAAGGTCGCTGGTTCGATTCCAGATGGTGTCATGGAATTTGTCATTGACATAATTCTTCCGATCGCACTATGGCTCTGGGGTCGACTCAGCATCTAACAGAAATGAGTACCAGGATAATTTCCTGGGGGTAAAGGCGACCGGTGCGTAAGGCTGACAAACTTACCACCGTCTTGTGCCGTTGTCACGAAATCTGGGAACCTTAACTTCCTGGAACCCTCTCGGCCACTCTAGAGGCCTGTAACGGGACTGATTTACATTTGCTTAAGGATATTTAGTGGAAGCAGTTTCCGTGCCATAGTTTGATATTTTCGTTGAATGGAGAATTATACAAAGGAGTTCAACCACACACAAACGCTTTGGTTTGGCCGCAGGCACTATGCATGTGTTCTGAATCTCGTTTTTGAACCTATTCCTTCTTAAAGAAAGATTACATAAAGGCGGAGATTATAGATAAATTATTAGATGTGTTTTAGACAAGAGTGCAATCAAGTATAAGCAGAGTTATTCCATTGGAATGTGATTACAACAATTACAACTATTTAGACGATTAATTGTCGTAAATTACTTACTCACTTACTCCATGGTGCAGAGTCCTTCTTGAGCAGCTAACTGGTTTGCAGCTAGTCAAGAAATTCCCCGCATTTCACGGAACCCGAAGGTTCATTACCACACTCAAAAGCGTCCGCCACCTGTCTCTATCCTGGGCCAGCCCAATCCAGTCCATATACCCACATCCCACCTCCTGGAGAACCATTCTAATATTATCCACCCATCTACGCCTACGTCCTCAGTGGTCTCTTTCCCTCCGGTTTCCCTACCAAGACCATATACACCCCCCTCTCCTCACCCATATGCCCCACATGTCCAGCCCATCTCATTCTGTTGTAAATAATTCATGCATTTACATCACTTAATTTGTATTTTATCTTCTGTGCCATTTTTTGTGTTTAATTTTTCCGGTTTGTATCAAGTGTAACAATTTTCAACTGCATGGTGACGTTATTATTCCAGACTATTCGCAATATGTGGGTCACGGCAAAACAATCGTTCTATTCACCTAAGGCTGAAAGCTCAGAAAGCTTTTACATGTCAATTCTCAGTACAACAAAGACTGTCACGTCATGTATTCGTGACCACTCGCCATTAAGCAACTTATGTTTACTTGTTTAACGGCTTCAGCCAGTTTCATTCAACTGTATCTAAACGCACTGCTTATATCCATAGGCATAGCTTTCTGTGAGAGACATCTACAGGCAACCGAAGAGGATTAAAAATGATCGGAGTTACTATAAAGAAGGTTGCAACCCATGGGTGCAAAAGGCACTAGTTGAGCCCTGAAGAGAAGATGGGAGTAGGAGATAAGCAAGAAAGTTAGAACAATGTTCTCACTGTCCGCGGCATAAACATATGTGGGGGAATAAAAGTTTGGATCCACTCATAAAATTGGCTTTAGATGAAGGCCAACTGAACGAAGCAGGCAATTTATTCCCTGTAAAAGAGCCTCCTGTAGTCACTGAATAGAAAACTGGGTGGGACACAGAACAGGTCAGAACACTTTGAGAAAAGAACAGGTTGTCAAATTACGTGTTTTAACCATTATCCTGCTAACGTGGAGAATATGGTGAGATCCTAATAATAAAAGGAAATGGCATTTGGGATTTAACTTGGCTTTTAAAAAGTTAAAGTAACCTGTTATGTGTACGTCTAACAAAATCATGTACGATTTTTTAATTACAACCAATAAGATGCAACTATTTTTGATTATTTATTTCTAAAAAGCTCTACATGTTTCGGACGGTTCCTCCGTCCATCATCAGCAGCACATAACTGTACATACAGCTTCAGGTATTGTGAACCGAAACTGCTGCAGGCTGGTATCGTGGATGAGATGGAAATTCTCATCCATATGCTCCTGATGATGGGGGGAGGAACCGCCCGAAACATGTAGAGCTTTTTAGAAATAGATAATCAAAAATAGTTGCATCTTTTTGGTTGTAATTACAAATTTACACTAACGATGCACAGACACGTGAACATAAAAATCATATATCTTTATTTAAAGGCTGTATCCATTGCGGACCCGATGAGGAACGTATCTTAGATGTTGTTCCCAGGGAGGACGGAGCTCGTAACTCTGGTTAAGACGGGGAGTCGGGCAGGTCGCACACACTCTTAATAATCTCCAAGTAGAATATATTGGAGTTTTATTGCGCAAGAGTGTGGAGTAATAGCATTTACAACTGAAATGTATCAGTGACAATTCTCGCCAGTGGACTCCTCATTACCGTTCGCACTCACTGACTGTCCATCTTCGGACTCTGCTGTTCAGATACAGTTCGAGCTACACAGCAGACTGTTCCCGCAGAACAAAGCAACTATTGTTACATGTGTTGCTCCACACACTGCTCGCGCGATACACCTAGCGAGTCCAGTTATAAACAAAAGAAATGGAAGGAAATTATATTCCTGCCATGCCTGGTGTTAAGAGAGGCGAGAACTAAGCATAAGTAAATTTAGCTTATGACTAACATAGAGTAAATGTAAGAATGGTAAAAGAAAGTCACAACAACAAAAATCAATATGTGTCAACTACACAACATAAGTACAGCTACATATTTCTTTCTGTAAAAACCACCAACAGGCCGCTATTACATTACATTTAAATTAGGGCAAAACACACGGCAATTTTATTCACGTGTAGCTGTATTTAAATAAAAATAAGTGTTTGTGTTGGACGGATGTATGACGTGTTATTTATAGTGTTTTAGAAACACAACTGGATGCACTGCATTAAATTAATGTAGGTGTAGTTGTATACTTTCTTCTGGGTAATTCCCCGAGCGTTTGAATTTTATGCGCAGAAGTTTCGGAACACTCCATCCCATCTTCATACGCAGGTAGGTAGGTACCTACCCGCCTATGAAGATGGGATGGAGTGTTCCGAAACGTCGGAATATAAAATTCAGTCGTCGAGGAATTACCCAGACAAAAAGAAAGTTTGAAATCAAGCATGTACGCGTAGCTTATCATTGTGGCGCGTTCGCGTAACCGTCATCACAATGGAAACGCAACGGAGCTTCCCCTTCTTCCCTTTTTAATACAGATATGTTGCTGTCAACAGTTTAAAAAGCATTTAACCTGACCCAGGGAGCAACAACAATGCGCTCTATTTATTTTTGGCTACGTATTTCGCTGGCAACTGAATGAAGCACATTTGGGTCCTCATGCAAAGTGTCAGATATTTTCTTTCCGTTTTAACCACACTTGAATTTGCGAGATAGATTTGTATGAAAGTCACCAATACCGAATTTCATGGAAGTCCTTCCAGTAAGGATCACGCTGATATATATGCGGGCAGACGGACATCACGAAGCTAATATATGCTTTCCGTGTCCACACGAATGCTCCCAAAAATAGTCTCAACACACGAATGTACCTATGACGTATTAAGTATTAAATACAACATGTGTGGGTCTGTATTCTTGCAGCAGTTAACCGGCACGCAAATCATATCTTTTGTGGGTCGCATTTTATTCCATTTGTGGTCTGCCTGGCTCTAAACACATTTTCCAAATTGGCTCGAAAATGGTACCATTGTTGTGTAGTTGACAAACATTGACTTTTTTGTTGTGGTTTTCTTTTAGCATTCTTACATATACTGTATGTTAGTCTTAAGCCAAATTTACTCAAGCTTAGTTCTCACCTCTCTTAAGACCAGGCATGGGAGGAATATAATTTCCTTCCATTTCTTTTGTTTATAACTGGACTCGCTAAGTGTATCGCGCGAGCAGTGTGTGGAGCAGCACATGTCACAATAGTTGCTTTGTTCTGTGGAAGCAGTCTGTTGCGTAGCTCGAACTGTGTCTGAACAGCAGAGTCCCGAAGCTGGACAGTCAGTGAGTACGAACAGAAATGAAGAGTCCACTGGCGAGAATTGTCACTGATACATTTCAGTTGTAAGTGCTATTACTCCATACTCTTGCACAATAAAACTGCAATGCATTCTGCTTGGGGATTATTAAGAGTGTGTGCTGCCTGCCCGACTCCCCGTCTTAACCAGAGTTACGAGCTCCGTCCTCCCTGGGAACAACATCTAAGATACGTTCCTCATCGGGTCCGCAACGGATACAATACCATTTAAGAAAAAAAATTATTAAATTTTGAATGTGTTTTTTTTCTACAAATTTTGTCTTCAACGTATTTTATTTTCAGAAGAATTCAGTAAGGTATTGTCATAAATAAACATGCGGCTTAACTTAAACTGTCCGTGTTCTTGTTAGATTTTAATCAGACTCTATATTTTTTCGACAGATTTTCGAAATATCCTCTACCAAATTTTATAAAAAACCCTTCCCGTGGGATCAGATTTGTTCTATTCTGACACAGACGGACAGACGCACAGGCAAGACGAAGCTTACAGTCGTTCCCCGTGATTTATCCAACGCTCTTAAACATCATTTGCCTTACCAGACAACTAACTACGCTCTTTCGATCATCCAGTCAGTAAGGAAGTAGCTATCTCAGTTACGGTACCTGCTTCTCCTTTTGCAGAAAGGAACACGAAATCAAGTCATAAGGCAGTAGAAAAGAAACTGACTTACTTGTTGTGGCTGTAAGCTTTATGCTGGTGGACTATAACTTTGACAAATGTATTGTGTCGTTTCTACTTAACCTGTAATCAACGGATGTTTTTTCATGAAGATGAACCGGTGCTGGTTTTTTTTTATCACCTCAGGCGGGTATGTAATTTTATGTATGTGTTCGTCTATAACCCATCTGAACATTTCTTTAGCAAGAATACGAATTTGAGTATTCTAAAATAGGTCTGTGTAAAAGAAATTTCGTAGATTGATTAATTATTCTTGGCAGTGCTAAATAATATTCGTCACTTAAGCAAGAAGAAAGTCCGCTCTCATATTTAATATGTATAATTTATCAAGAAGGGGAAAAACTTTCTCTGCACGTACATTGATATCAGATATTATTTCATATTCATATTTTTCCCAATTTCCTTTATCTCCCCCTTCTAGGCTTGACAGATAAAATTGAGAGAATTTAAATGGAACATCCAGGAGTGTATTTTAGAAATATGTGGTTGGCAGTACTAATCATTCTTACGTATTTACGATGTTTTACACATATTGGTAGAGTCCACAAAACGTGTCATTACTACTATGGCCATTTTTCGGTACGTAAGTGTAGAAATATCCCCGTTCTTAATTAAGAATAAAGCCTGAAAATGGACAGTGCGATTGGAGACAGAGTTCACGTATTCTTACGAGAAACAGAAGGATATTTTTACTTCTTTGCCTAATTATTCTCAGGAAAAAAAATCAAATCAAATGATCCTACGAACAGGAAGATGAGGCAGGTTCGAGAGCAGAATGGCTGGTTGTCGAATGAAAAAGTCTCTACCCATAACGCCAACCAGCAATCGGTCATCCAGCCCGAAATACGATAATCTGATAGACTTTAATCAGAAAATAAGAAAGTGTGAATTTTATAAGGTGTAATGTGTACAAAAAACAACAAATTGCACTAAATTCTACTGGTGTACTTTTATTGAGATATTCTCATCTACATGAGAACTGCGGTCTTCTGGGTTTTTACGCACCTAGTAGTGGTTATTTCATACCAAATTTTCGGGACAACCTATCGACCTCATTTTCAGGATTCAAGAATCAAGAGTCTTATGGATTCTTGAACCCTAATAATGGGACCGATATGTTGTCCCGAAACGTCGGTAATAAATTACCACTACTCGCTGCGTAATAACGCAGAAGACCGCAGTTCTCAGCTACTGCAAGGCGGTAGCCTAAAGTCACTCATTTTCATCTAAATGTTTTTGGCTGAGGTAGTCCGGGCACCTTCAGTTCCGGGTAGTGCCCCGGACGCACAACACATCACATAATTTGGACCGACACCCACCAAACTTACCAACTACACACATCACTCCAGACTATGTAATTTTAACTCCCGGCATTCATAATATTAATTTTACTCTATTTTACATCATTTTATGTTATCGTCCTACAAAAAATTCTAACCGATAATCATAAGAATTTCAATACCGTGCAGCAATTTGACATATTTGGTCGGACTTCATTCCTATAACAGAAATGTCACCTTGAAGATGGATGAATTACCGGCAGCAAATTGTAGGTGGAAATATCACAATGAATATACACCGGCGGAATTAAGTTTATTAGTTGGTTCTTGATACACAATGTACAATTTCGTGTACGGAATGTGGGAGCGTATCGCAATAAATCATAAAGTGTCTTTACACCAAACATGTGAAACACATATTAATTCACCAATGAATATTATATTCTCGCGGATGATTAATGAGCAATCGTGCTTAGTATATGGAATGTTCTGGAGTTCAGTTCAATGCTCCAATATGAGTTACTCTTCAATGTTAATAAAAATCCAACCAGATGCAACAGTATGCAGATATTTATTTACTGCAAAGTCACTCTACATGTTTCGGGTGTCACCGCACCCATCATCAGGAGTACTAAAAACTGTAACCGAAGCCTCCGGTACAGGTCATAATATCGGTAGAGCTACTTCTCTCCAACGTGGCCAGATCGGATCAGACGGAGAGAAGTAGCTGTACCGATATTATGACCTGTACCGGAGGCTGCGGTTACAATTTTTAGTACTCCTGATGATGAGTGCTGTGACTCCCGAAACATGTAGAGTGACTTTGCAGTAAATAAATATCTGCATAATGTTGCATCTAGTTGGATTTGTATTAACATTGAATTACAATGCACGGAACCATGAGTTTAAAAAAAAATTAGTTACTCTTACTGCCGCTTTTGGAATTCTTTTCTACATCTACATCTTGAGGTCTTAAGAGCAATTTACATTAAAATAAGCCCAAAAGAATGACAAGTAGTTATTTGCGAGCAGTTAGTTCACTCTCGAGAGCTTTAATTCTCTGTTGCATGAAGAGATACCCACGTCTTTAGCACACATGATTTTTTGGAGTCAGTTAGACAGGATATACGTTTGCCATTCTACCTAAAACATCCCTGCATTGCAACGGGAATATTACTCAATACTTTTGAATTATGAATTTCATAATGCATAACGGATATGCTATACAGAAGCAAATCCGTTTATGTTTGGCTCTGAAGTAAAGGGAAATGATTCCTTCTTGGAAAAAATTTCCGGTGTTTAGCGCAAGGATTTAAAATTAATGCAATACTGCTTCCAAAGAAAGGAAACTTCTTTGCTTCGAAAAGGAAAGAGGATAATAATTTAAGGAAAATAATTTGCTTCAGTATATAATATATTGTAGTCTATGCCGTTTATCTTTTCCATGAAACTGGCTGGGATGGAAATTTCCATCACAAATCGGTAATAATAATAGTAACAAAATATGTATAGAATAATTAATGTACTCTTGTGTGAGAAATTGATTGAGAAATTTGAATGAATTGTAGAAAGACATAGGAGGATAAAATTAAGACTTAGGATGCTTATTTCTCGAAATAATTATTTCCACATATAGGCTACATATGTAGAAATATTACTGGTTTGAGTAAAGAAAAGGTAAAGGTAAAGCATTCCCGTTACAGACCTAAAGTGACCCAGAGAGTTCGAGGAAGTTAAGGTCCCCAGATTTCATGACAACTGCACAGGATGGTGGTAAGGTTATCAGCCTTACGCACCGGCCGCCTTTACCTCCAGGAAATGTTCCTGGTACTCTTTTCTGTTCGAGGCTGATTTGACTGCAGGGCCATAGTGCGATCGGAAGGATTATGTCAATGCAAAATTCCAATGACACCATCTGGAATCGAACCAGCGACCTTCCGATTTCTAGCACAGCACCTTAACCACTGTGTTACCGCGGTCCCCACTGGTTTCAGCACCGACTCATAAATACAGAGCTACAGTTAATTTAACTTCAAGTGCTTGTTTCATAAAGACTCTTAAAATCCAGTATTGAAAAGAAATAAGCATGAAAATGGACACTCAGTCCATTTCTGATTCTTTTATAAGTTAAGTTCCAAAGCGTTGAATTAAAGAACAGAATGAAACTACACGCTCGGTCTACGGGTTGTATTACTCTGCAAAAGTGTTCAATATCTACTTTATTTACCCGTAAGAGAAATTGGATGTGTCCAACAAACCGTGACCACTTACGGGCATGTTCTTTTATTTATTGTTCTGGGGACAAAGATAAAAGTTTTATCCCGCAGCGAAAAGGTGATCACAATAATAAAACAGTGTAACAATTACACAAGCAAGCTGCACGATACAGCGAATGCGCATGACCCTAGCCGTTTGTAGGTCAATGATAATTAACTGCACCACGTGACGTTACGGTCAATAATTTGATAATTTACGGACAATTTGTATCCGCATAACCTGCTTCGAGGGTCGTCAGTCTTCTTTTTTTTGTTATGATCAGACTATGAAAATTTATACACCTTATGTACCTACCGAAAGGGATGGCACTCAGTAATATGTCACAAACGTAAAAAAATCGTATAGTGTAGCGTCCTAAATAGAACAAAACTACTATTATTGACTTAAAAGTATTGGGAGAACCGGATTATAGTCCACCAACAACGAGATTAAGCCGGCCAAAAACATGACAGTTGCGCATGCGCAAAGATTCGTGGAGAATGACGAGTTACTACTACTACTCATCCTGCAAGCATTCTAGGAAATGTGTCATCCCGCAACATAATTGAGAAGAAGACGATGAACAGGCCTGCGCACGACTACAGAACTTCACACCTGCCGAGAACACCCCCACAATAGCTTCATTTTTCTGTATCTGTTTTTGTTTTGTGTTGGTTTATTAGATTCCTGTTTTTATTGTTGTTTTTGCTAATAAGGTCCGTATATAGAGATCTCTACACCACGTGCGCGTGCATGCTTATAGTAAGATCTCAAGTTCCCTTAAGACAACCTGAAGATGGCCTGTACAGACTGAAACATGTAGTTGTCCATTATATAGTCACTAAATACACCTCATGTGACACAGTTGTGTTTGACTACACACAATTTTCCAAGTGCAAACATTCGCACTGTGCACTCTCTCAAAACGCGCTACTCGAATTTCTTGAATTTTTCGGTCTGTGTATAGTTGCGGAAGGCACAGCCTCATCCACCAACAGCAGTCGTCTAGTCTGCCTTACAGTCAACACCCTCCTTACCGCGCCACAAATATTCTCTTCAAAATACCCCGCGGGTTCGTCCCCCTATTCAGCCTCGTATCCATAATTCCAAAGGTGCATTTCAAGGAAAGATTTACATCCGAGTCAGTGTGTTCATCGTGACCCAGTTCGTTTGAAGAATTCCCCTTGAAATTTACTTACTGTTGTGGAGTTACTATCTTGTTATCATGAATAATGCCGTAATCTTATCTAATGAAACCTTCATCAGGTTTCCAAGAAATACTGTGAAGCTATTCGACCGTCACTGAGCAAACAAAAGGGCACATATTTTATTAAGAGTATTGTACTCCAGCAATATCAATATATCTGTATTCACAGACAATCGGACCGCTTCGTTCGTAGGATCTTCTTTTCCCCCACCCCCCCTTGCGTGCTACATGATGAGTTCTACAACTGTCATGATTCAAACAGCGACACGAAATTGGAATCCGTATGTTGATTTTCCGTGTCACTGTGTGCTCCCAAACTTTCCCGCTTGCAATATCCACTAAACACGTCATGGTACGGGTTTTCTTCGGTGCTGTTACAATCTACAAGCACACCAGCTTTTATCTAAAATATTATAACCGTACTAAGGGAAACAGCATTTATTGTAATGGATTCCTTCGCTATGATTTACACAACTGGGATATTTTTATGGGTACAAAATTTGGATATTATCTCTAACTTTATACTGAAGTTATTTCAGAGCCAAGTGTTAACTGTGTATACACCATGTAATATGTTTTCTTTTGGTTAATTCTCCGGCGTCTGTGTTCTAATAGCCGACGTTTCGGAACCCTCTATCAGTTCCATCTTCATAGGCAGGTGGATGAAGTATGACAGGGGTTGGGATGTGTGGTGTATTTATACCTGATAGGGTTCTGGCAGAGATGGGGGTTTCAACCTCAGCAAATCCTGGAAACCACTGCTACACAAACTCAAGGAAAGGAGAGAGCCACCCAGTACACCACAGTGATCCCACCCGCACTCGCACTTATATACCTGCCCCCTTCCACAACCTGTTGTGCACCTACCCGCCCACATCCGGTCACTCGCCTTCCATTG
>Ga0123354_10019565_pt1 | contig 10632 bp, 5 predicted proteins | sample TergutLab28metaG_2_FD_97872 | JGI IMG/M metagenome (GOLD analysis project Ga0123354, IMG submission 97872) | Labiotermes labralis P4 segment gut microbial communities from Petit-Saut dam, French Guiana - Lab288 P4 | ecosystem: Host-associated > Arthropoda: Insects > Digestive system > Gut ...
ACTTTCATGGAGGGAACACATTTCATGCTTAACTTCGAAACTAAATAAGGCATGTCATGCCATTAGGGCCATCAAACCATTTATGTCCCCAAGCGTCCTGCGAACTGTTTACTTTTCGTACTTCCACTCAGTGATGTCGTACGGTGTTATATTTTGGGGTAACTCATATCTAAATAACAACATTTTTAAAATACAAAAGAGAATTATCAGAATTTTAACTAATAAAGGAAAACGTGACTCCTGTTGAAATCTTTACAAACAACTGCAAATACTGACTCTTCCATCTCAAATTATATTCTCGTTGCTCATATTTGTAGTCAGGTATAGAGATTTGTTTCTATTCAATTCTGAAATCCATTATATAAATACTCGTTTTAACCACAACTTGCATTTGCCCACTACAAATTTAACACTTCTACAAAAAAGAGTTCTTTACTCTGGAAGCCGAATCTACAACAATCTACCATCTCATATTAAAAGGCTTTCTAATGACTTTAAACAATTTAAAACTAAATTAAAGACCTATCTACTTGAACATTCATGTTACAGCCTAGAGGAATTTTACCAAATGACATCTGACCTCCATAAATGACAATAAGGTTATATCAACTATATGATTTTATTTCTCTATATTCTTTTCTCCCTCATGCTTATGTTATCTACTATCAAACTTGTAATCTGTACTGTAATAAATGTTGTATATTACAACAAGATTTTGTAAGTAGTATGATAAGTTATATACTTGAAATTTACTCTTGTAACCTAACTGTACTAAGTTTCATTGTATTTTTTATTGCTGTCAAACTTCCTCTCAACCATGTACATTGCTATTCTATTGCTGTGTTTCTTACTGTTAGTGACATGACTATTTCCATATCTTGTGAAAGATTTACGGAAAATAAAGGACATACGTACATACATACATTAGAAATTGGCATTTTAATCAACTACAAATTATGTAAAAATAATCTGACATATAGAAAAGAAACGTAAAATAAATGACTGTAAACTTTTTAGTAACTAAACCGCTGTTGATACTTTATTAATTTTTATTCTTTGCTGCAGTTTTCTAATATTTGAAGAAGAACGTTTTCGTAAACGGTGCCTCAAAAGATACTATTTTAATTGAATTTATTTCATATACAGCGTCGCTTCATCCCCATTATTATAAGTTGAACCCGTAGAACGGCCCTGCAAAAGGTCTAATCAAGGGAAAGTCCTCATAACCAAATACGTTCAAGTTGTCCATGGACCAGTTATTGTCTTATTTTAATACATTATATAGGCTTTTACAGAACTTGTTGTAAAGACCTTGGACACTGATCTCATAACGTAGCCTCAGTGCACTGATTTCACTGGAGGCAATCGTCTGATTATCATAGTTTATAGTCCGTTATTGCATGCAAAACAGACAGGCAGAATAAATAAACAGTGTTGACAGATACCACCGCCAACAAAGTTTAAACAAATTCGACATATGCCGATTATGACTTTACCATCTGACATGCCTATACATAAAATATTTCCTACCAAACTCCACATAATTACACTGGCCTCATGTATTTGCTATTCGGAGCGTCCTGACAGAAGGACATGCTTCAGAGTCAAAAGTCACAGATCATCAGGAAAGGAATAATGGATTTCACATATGCTGTTGGCATTACTTCACTCATCGAAAACTATTATAACATAAAAAAACACAACACATATAAGGACCCAGCAAAGCGTTGGATGTACGAGAAACAAAAAAAAAAGACTTTCATATCTCATTAACAGAAAAACAAAATCCTGCTTTGGAAAGCTATGCTGGGTCATACAACGTCTAAATCCTCAAGTTGTTTCTTTGGTCTCTTCATCTCCGCCATGTCTTTTACATCTATATCGTGAATGGCGTGATATCCTATTTATTGCACATGTCTTCTAAACAACTACATATTAATATGAACATATGTAGGTCTTCACACATAATAACTTTTGTTTTAAACCGATTTTAACGATGGTATAAAATGTTAAAAAAAAGTCACATTCATGAGGAAGTTGAGAGCGGAGTAATATATGATGAAGCTACAACTCAGTTCGTAATATTTTATCCCCCTTTCCTCCTCTAAAATTCTGAATATTAAATTTAAAATGCTACTTTTTGTGTCATGTAGGCGTGAAATTCCGCCTTGCAGTGTTATTTCCGACGTTACCATAGACGGCATGGCACTGGAGGTATGAAAGTGGAGTGGAATCTAGTAGCACAAAATTCATTCCAAATTTTATAAAATAATTTAAAATCTTAGAGATTCGTTGCTTTAATAGACAGATGTGGAGACACACATGTGATGTGATTAGAAGTTCATAATGTTCATAATGTATTCCTTGGAATTTTGAAACAAGACAGCAGAAAGGAAAGAACTAGTGCTATAGGCCTACATGTTGAAAATCAAATACAGCAGAGACAAATCACTTGTAGGTACAGCCCTGGTATATAAAAATAATTTTTATCCAAAACTATGGGTTTTTGTAGAAGATGTAAAACGTAAGAAACGTGCCTAAAATTAAAAAAAAATATGGCATTTTATTTTGCGTACATCTGAGGAAAAGCGAACAAATAGACAAGGAAGGAACAAAGGCGGACTTAATATTAAATCAGGAAAGAACATTTTTAGGTTTACTGACAGCTACAGGAAATAACAAGGTCATTGTAATTTAGGGAGTTGACACAACGTAAACATACAGTTTTTGTGTTAAGTCAGCAGAGCATGAAACTCTCGAAAATAAAAAATTAATTCCGAGCATAGTTCACAAAGCCACTGTTCCTTTTCCATATATTTTTATTTATAAATATCTATTGTTACTCTCTGTGTTACTAATTATTTTAAATTTGTTTAAAATATACTCCCTAAATAACCTCTCTGCGTATGTTTAATTTGTCGGATATGAACCCGAATTTTAGCACCGTCTCATGTTCCTAGTTGCTGACATCCATAATTTTATAAGTAATTTTTAGGTAAATTTTTGTCCAGTATATTTTGAAGTTTCGTCATTCTAGTAACAGTATAATTAGTTATCGCCATAAGAAATAGGGAAATAAGAAAATTTACACACTTCTGCTATCTTCTTATTCAATGTTTGCAAAATTATTACCTCAATAAAAGCCATATCTTTTTAAATCTCTAATTGGGATAACCCTGTGAGCTGCAAGATTATGACTTTACATATGTAGAGTCAGCAAAACTATATATTTTTCGCTGTTTGCTGCAACTTATTTCGACAGTAAACAGCCAACGTTCACTACATTTTACGTAAACTGGTAAATTTCTACAGCCCCAAATCTGTAACGATTATATCCATTTTCACGAGAATGTGATTCAAGAACTTAACACCTTCAAGCATACACGTACATAATAGAAAGCAATACGTATTTACATTAAGATTTCAGCAGCATTTAATTTCTCTTTTTTGCTTGTTATGTCTTGATCGTTGCAAAGAGTAGTTAGGCTACCCACGACTTAAAAATGAAGAGAACTCAGCAGAAGGAAAGAAGAAAAATACCAACTAGGGGATATAACATTTAACGGAACGAACCAGTTTCAGGCCAGACCTTACGATATCTGTAATGGACAAATATTCATTTGCTTTAGGTTGTGTAATACTGTGGCTCGTTTCTTCTCACACCAATTATAATAGTTAATGATGATATTGCAGCTCTTCTCAGAGTCCGGGGCACAATTGACAAAAATTCTGCGTCATTTGCACTCTTACACGTTTTGGTTCTTTTTTAACCTACAGGCCCACGTTGTTATACTGGATGTCGTGTAATTGATGTCTTATATCGTATCCGAGTATCGATATATCGACATATCCAGTGCAGAATATCCCTTGCACATTTTGCTTGGCGTAAATGTAGATTATCTTATGCGTCGATAGTAAGATGCACATTAAGCCACTCGTGCAGTAACTGGTTTGTGCTGCTTGCATGACACCAGGCTAACTTTCACTTTCGCTGAAGCAACATACTGACTGGATGTAAGCAAATGAATCGATAATATTATTAAAATCTTGAGCGAGATGTGTTGTGAGTTCTTCATTAACCTCGTTTGTGAATACTTTCTTCTTTTGCACAACTGCAATGGCATTTTGTGGCATCTGCATATCTGTCCGTCGTAAATATGCCAGACAAAATTTTTTAAAGCATATTTAATTTTGAATTATTACAAGGTTGTGGCTGTATTTGTTTTTCTTGGTCTTTTTAAATTTGTGTTTTTGTATGTTTTGAATTCTTTTGTTTAATTTTGTAAATTGTGTATTTTTGTTGTTGTGTTTGTATTCTTATTGTTATTGTGTTCTCTTCTGTATATTCTGTTTTCACGTGCCAACAGGCACTCTTCGGCTACCCTGACTGAGGTTTTCCGTGCCTTTTCCTCACTTGTTAGGCAAATGCTAGGGTATAACTCGCAAAGACGGGGCACGGCCCGCACTCTTCCCAATTAGGTTGTTAGTTGTGTTGTTCTGTTGTTAATTCTGTTGTTCTTGTTGTTAATTGTGTTGTTCTATACATTGTTTGTGTGTAAATGTGTACTGTACTACCACCACCGGGTGTCAACCCAATTGCAGTTAACAAATATATCATATCATATCGTATCGTATCGTATCGTATCATATCATATCATCATATATCATATCATATAATATCATACCATATATCATATCATATCATATCAGCATTACTTAATTTTTACGAAAATTTGCTTACACATCAAGTTCGTCACTTCAGTTTATCAGTTTACCAACTTTACCATTTTTTCAATACCAGAGAGTGAAATCATTTATTTACCCAAACTTCCTCGCTTTACGACAGAGCCTTGCTTTTTGGACGGTTCACAGGCTTCATCAGTTCGTCCTTCTGTTAGAGCAACGTGTAGATATAGACAGGTACGGAGCACTGGTGGGAAAATATTGGCAGTGAAAATACTTGGAGAAAAACTTATTCCAGTGCCACGTTGTCCACCACAAAACTCACTAGGACTGACCTGGGATTAAACACGAGCCTCAGCAGCGATAGACAGGCGACTAACCGCCTGAACCATGGCACGACCTTGCAATGCAAGTTTCATGTAAAAAAATATGAAAATTATGTTCCATCCACAGCGTAAAAATTCAGTACCCGTTACATAAATTTACAGGTTAATATTTTATAGATAAATAAACCCTGTTTGTTCTGACAATTATATGCATGAAATACAGTAGATACATGTATGCTGTTTGGACAAAATGCAGATTTATGGTGCAGTAAGTGGTGGTACATATAACAGCAACGAAATGGCACAATATTATGAACAAGCGTTGAAGAAGACGGATAAAAGATCTAGTCTTGTAATATTTTAAGGCGCCTTCGAAAATTGCGAAAAGCGACCATTAGCTTCCTCTTGTCTGTCCGACTCTCCGTACGCATGAAACACCTCTGCTTACACCGGACGGACTTTCATAAAAACTGATATTTGAGTGTTTCTCAAAAATCTGTTGAGGAAAATCAAGATTCATTAAAATCTGACAAGAATAACGGTTATGTTAAATGAAGACCACAAGGCATTCATGATCATATCTCGGTCATTTCTTCTTGGAAAGAGAAAAGTTTCAGACAAAAGTTGTAGAGAAAATCAAAACATAAATTTCATGTTAAATAATTTTTCCCGAAAATCGTGCTATTAATGAGATAACGTGGAAAAAATATGGTACAGCCGGACAGGCCACAGAGGACAATATAATACGGCGCATGGGTTTTGCATTTTGAATAACTACGGCAAGTCTACAGACACACGCTCACTGCATGCAATAAATTGCCTGTATTGTATGTATGGATATTATAACACACTCTTGTACACACAGTACGTGTTAATGTAACGTTTATATCATACCAAACACGTAATAATATGTTCTACACTGTCGCCATACGTGTATTCCATGCTTTTCGGTAATTCAAGGTAACCTCGGCTCCGTTCACCTCGCACTATCGATATTCTGCTGTCAATATTAATAATTAGCGCTGAATAAGGGCACCTTAACGATACAATGCATTCGGCATAGGTCAATCAGTGTAGTGACCAGCTGCTGCCTGGATTGTAGAGCTAATGGGGCTCGATTCTTGGCACAGGCAGGAGTTTGCTCTACTGCTTTTGACGATCAGGTGACCGCGCATCATGATAAATTCTTGTAATAAAACCAACTAGATCCACTAATTTCTCAAATTTATTTTTGGGTTAGAAATTCTACATGTTTCAGACAGTTCCTCTGTCCATCATCAGGAGTTTTTCATTGTACACACAGCATACACACAGCAATGGTATATGTGATACAAGTTTGCTCGCAAGCTGTCAGCAAACCTGTATGACATATATCATTGCTGTGTGTACAGTGAAAAACTCCTGATGATGGACAGAGGAACTGTCCGAAACATGTAGAGTTTTTAATCCAAAAATAAATTTGAGAAATTAGTGCATCTAGTTGGTTTTGTTATAAGAATTTTCTCTATTGCATTTCTCCAAACTGTTTCTGGGGCCCACTCAGCCTCATATTTAAGGGGAAACGGTTTCCTTTACCCGAAGCCAAAGAGACCGAGACATCAAGATGACCGCTAACCTACATCTAGTGCCCAGATTAAGAATAAGTGGACCTGTAACTTCAGTCCTCCTTATGACTTCAAGGGGTGCAGAGGGGAAAATTCACTTTCAAATATGTAGGAAATACATAATAATAATTCCGCAATTTATTAATTCGCACAAGTTATCGTAAACCCTGGATTAGTGTTAAGCCTTACTGTAAGTTCCTCTCCACTTTCTCACATCCATTTTCAGTTACTAAACCATAATAATTTTTAACAGTAACCATGTAGACCTGCAGCGAACCCGACAGTTCACACTTCCGTGTAAATCTACAGTAATGATTTTTTTTCTAGTGTATACTTCACCTAAACTTTGTACTGTACGAGGGATTAAAAGGCAGTATTGAGTTCAGCTGTTGATAAAAGGAGGCAGGATAGTGATGACTAGTAACTAGGCTATGGGCTGGACGTCAGAAAGATCGTGGTTGAATTCTCGAAAGAGGAAGGAGTTTCATCTATCCTCCACAGCTTCCAGACAACTTCTGGGGCCCACTAATTCTTACATTCAGCGGGTTACAAGAACTGTCTCCCCAAGGACATAGTGGCTTAGGCTTGAGGCTGTCCGTATACCCCATCAAGTGCTTAGATAAAAAAATGAGTAGGGTTAAACCTCCAGTCTTCCATATGCGTTTCTGGCGTGCACGTGAACTACTTAACTTTTGAATTTATGGTATTAATAAGGTATGTTAACGTTAACATGTAGCGCATATGGGGGAGAGAAGAGGCATATACAGGGTTTTGGTGGGGAAACCTGAAGAAAAGAGACCACTTGGGAGACCCACGCGTAGATGGGAGGATAATATTAAGATGGATCTTCAGGAGGTGGGATGTGGGGGTATGGACTGGATCGAGCTGGCTCAGGATAGGGACAGGCGGCGGGCACTTGTGACTGTGGTAATGAACCTTCGGGTTCCATAAAATTCGGGGAATTTCTTGATTAGCTGAAAACCTGTTAGCTTCTCAAGGAGATTTCTGCTCCATGTTAATGCTAATGTTAATGTTAATGTTGTCATGTGCCTGACTGACGTAGCCAAGAGGATGTGCCATCTGAATCTGAAAGTTGGTTGTAATCTTCTTTTTATCCTTTCACAAATGTCTGTCACGCTGATCCAAATAACAAGTAAGAGTGAGACTTAGTACAGGATTGTGCGTGCAGGCGGACGAACTGTTGGCAAGCCACAAAGAAAGCTATCCTGCACAGTAATTTAAATGCACATCATGAGTCTGAACATAAGGAATTTAAAACAAACTGCTTTGGCTTCGTCCACCGTAGGGTGCCGAAGTCTCACAACTTGCAATTCCTCTGCGCTCTATGCAATTAGCATTTTTCATTCGCAACTTGCTTACTGACAGCAAACTATTCTGGTGAGACAGAGACAGGCAGAGAACTTAGAGGAGGTTCTCAAACATAGCTCAAGCCATTTTCCCATTATCTGACAACTACACAATCACTGGTGTATAAAGACACGCGAAACAAATATTTCATACAAAATTCGTAAATGCGTTTATAAGATGTCGCCATAGCAAATCTAGCTCTTAATGTAATCGTCAAAAAATTATTTTGACGATTACCAACTTGTTATTTGCTGTTTTACTGAGGACTTGCAGAACAGAGGCGGTGTCACCTCAAACCAACACATGGTACCCCTATTCAGGAACCAAGACTTCTCGAAACAGAGAATTTTGCAATATCATACTGCACGTGAGAGTTTTTGTCGTTCAGTGCCTGGAATGCTGTTTGTCGAAATTGAAATGGGGACACTCAGAAACACGTAGTTTGCGGATGTTTCAAAGAAGAAATTGAAGCGTGCAGAACAGTTATATGAAGAAATTAATCTAAATTTTGCTTAACAGTTTCGTTCCTACCTCAAAGTAAAATAATTATTTCTCCATAACAAAGACCAACTTCTTAATGAACAACAAGCAATAAATCGCCGTATGTCCTGCAATTCGAAAATAATACATACAATGTGACAGAATACAAAGATTATTCGTTTTAAATAGGTGGCACACACATTAATTGTCGCGTTTCAGTGGTTAAATGCATTGTTCCACGTGAGCTACTTGTATCAATCAGGACGTTCTCTATTCGTTTCTCCATAACCATCAAGAGACAACGTTCCTGTTTACGACGTTAGGGATTGAACACAACACATTATTCATGTCGACAGATTTTGCACAGCGAAATGCATCGACCTAAATAGCGCAGCTGAATGTACAGGCTTTTACACCTCGCACCAGCAGTCATGCAAGTACGAGTACTGGACAATTGCCACTTCTTGGCCTTCAATATCTAGACCTGTAACTTGAAAGTTGGGAAGTGGCAACTTCTGCTTATGTGAATCTTTGTCGGAGCAGCCTACCTGGCAGTTTCCTAACGTTACAGATCCATAGAGGCTTTTATGGCGAGAGAAACGTCCAATGAACAAAGAGAAATTTAAACACAACCCAAATTGCACAAACTTGTACCTAAGAGTAACAGCAAAATTCTACAGCATTATGACGATTGTGCATAAACGTATTTAACAGCTTAAGGTGCTAAACAAACAAATGATGATACGTAACATTTAAAATCATTCAGTCGTTAGAACTTATAAATCATTTCTTGCTTAAAGTTACTATTATCCTTGTAAACCTAGTTAAAAAAAATAATTCAAACTAGTGCGTACCATACATACATACATATATATACATGTATATACAGTGTCTGCCAATAGAAAGTGTCTATTTTCAGATTGCTGTTTAGAATAGTCTCTTTAGGTGTAGAAACACAAAACATACGGCGAATAAGGAGTAAAATGTTATTTAATATAGATGTTTAATTTTTGAAAATTAACCTCTTAGCGGTCTGAGTTGCTAAAAAACATTTTTGTTAGCACCAAATTTAAGATCTGTGGACGTGCAAATAAAGTACTCTAAATGAACGTGTTCCCTTAGATTTTGTTTCGTCCTCTTTCCTACCCGATACAAGTAATATTCCGATTTTATCATAAATTTAAATATTTCAGGCTCTATTTTTTTTTTTTTGTAATTCATAAAAATATTTGGAGATTTCTGTTACATTCTTGAAATAATGTTCGTTTCTGTGTCAAAAATTCAGGCCTGGAACGATTAAATTATTGTCTTATGTCCTTTAGGATTGTAATATCGAAAATAATAAAAGAATGAGAAGGAAATTAAAAACCCAGTAATGAAGTAGCCATAGCAAATCGGAAGGCACTGTCGTGGAAATTGTCTGAAGGAAATGTGGAAAACAAAAAAAAAAAAAATCTTCTTGAAAATATTAGAAGCTATGCGTGATATTTCAAATACAGATAGCTTCCAATAAGGCTGTTATAACCTTGCCCTTAAATTTTCTCACTGTTCTGACAGTACATCAAGTTATAGAGTAGTCGTTGTGGTCACTCAGCTAAGGGCTGGACGGCCGAGGATATGTGGCAGAGGTAAGATTTTTATTTATCTAAAATGTCCAGACCTGCACTGGGCTCCACCCAGCTTTCAGAACAGTGGGTACCGGAAGTTCTTTCCTTGAGAATAAAGCGGCCGGAGCGTGAAGCATCCGACTCACCCCCATAGAGTTACGTACCTCACGACGTGCAAACGGACAAACTTTCCTGAACAACTAACCTATGCTTACCGACAGAAATTACCTTGCTGTGCTGAAACAATCTCCCTTTGTTGCTTGTTGTATTACGTATTAGGTTCGAATACACACGTGTATTCGTGTGAACGGAATTCGTTTTTTTCGCATGTAATTTTGAATGGCAAAGCAAAATTTGAAAACGCTGTTAACATTAAAGTCACGTAATAATGAGATATCAACAGTAAATATAGACACAACGAGATCTATAGCAGATCCCGAAATATTCGGAATTTCTTCGCTTTACACACACACACACACACACACACACACACACACACACACACACACACACACACACACACACACACACACACACACACACACACACACACACACACACACA
>Ga0123354_10019566_pt1 | contig 10632 bp, 7 predicted proteins | sample TergutLab28metaG_2_FD_97872 | JGI IMG/M metagenome (GOLD analysis project Ga0123354, IMG submission 97872) | Labiotermes labralis P4 segment gut microbial communities from Petit-Saut dam, French Guiana - Lab288 P4 | ecosystem: Host-associated > Arthropoda: Insects > Digestive system > Gut ...
AGCACACCCTGTATATAAAATGTGAATAATACAGGAACCAAATACGTTAGAATTATGAAACAAACTGCATTTTGAAGAGAAAAAACGGAGAGTATATACCGTGTTTAAAATATTCAGTACCTAAATTTGTTGAATAAATATATAAAATGCAAATTTGGAGGTTAGCGCTGCGGTACGTCAACTATAGTTGACGTTAGGCGTCTAGAGGTTAATAGTGAGCAGGTTCGTAGCTGAGGGTTTGGAAGGAGTCCGTCTGTCTCGACTTGCGCTCGAAGCGACTGAAGAAAACTACGGGTCGTTTGAGTCAGGACAGAGAGAAAAAGAAAGAGATAGGATGAAAAGAGTACAAAATTGTTGTCGTAACGACAGAATAAAAGAAGCAAAACGATGAATGAATGAATGAATGGAGTTGACGTATAAGAAAAGAAGGAAATGGTAGGAAGGAGGAAGTAATGAATGAAGAGAGGATGAAAAGCAAATAACTCAAGAAAGGAAAGAAAGTAAAGAAAATAAATAAAGGAAAGTAGACAAAAAGAAAGGAAGGAGAGATCGGAGTGGGTGTGTTTGAAGCTATCGCAGAGGGTCGGTCGAAGTTGTCGGTGTTTTGAAAATACAAGTATTGCAAAGTGCTGCCGTAGTTTGACTCTTGGGCTTTGGCTTGGCTTCTGACCTGGCAGCTGGCATTGTGCGATTGTTTCTACAGACTTCAACAGTAGCGTTGCCATGGCAACTTAGAATTGTAGTAGATGTACAGCCTTCCCATGTTGCAACCTGACGGTAGGTACTACCAACTTAAATTGAATATATTGTTTTTGGGTCCCAGAAAAATTATAACGGTATGAATATTTTCTACAAATATTTGTATACATATATATATCACTCCAGTCTTACCATTGTCTAATTACATCGACGATTAAAAACAGCATTCCTGTGCAGAGACGTGACAACATAATGTCTGCTAATTGAGTTTACAGAGTAACATCTTTAATCTTCTGAAACAGGATTTCTGTATTTTTCATAGTAGTGTTTGTGGATTGTCTAATAAATTGACGTCACCAGCATACTGCTGCTACTACTACTACTACTACTACTACTACTACTACTGTAATAATAATAATAATAATAATAATAATAATAACAACAATAATAACAATAATAATAATAACTAATAAATTGACGTCACCAGCATACTACTACTACTACTACTACTACTACTGTAATAATAATAATAATAATAATAACAATAATAATGAATACTTTCTCATCTTTCTCCTCCTCCCCCTTCTTCTACTTTTATGGCGCTTTGACCCGTGTTCGGGGCATGGCCGCCCCGATCTCCTTCCTCCAACCTTCTCTGTTATTTGCTGTCGCTGTCCCGTTCGGTATCTGGAGAGCTCTGCGCCTTCCCTCCTAGTAACTGAGACTCTGACAGTCTTTGTGTAGTCGACTTTTGAGGCTTTCGCAGCGATGTAGAAGAGGATTTCATTTTTCTGCGATATGACGCCGCGTCATTGGGTATCATATCCCGACGTTTCGGGGCTACGTAATGTTCTCATCTTCAGTGTTCCATCTATGACTTTCACCCTTTCAAAATAAGGACATGGCGTTACTCCGAAACGTCGGGGCGTGAAACCCATTGACTTGGCGTCATATCCCAGAAGAAAGATGTTGCCAGTCTTTATACAAGCTGTCAGTAAAAATGTAATGTTTTCTGTTCTGCACAATGTGCTTGCAGCCATTGAGCAGCACCAGCACATAGACATTATAAAATTATAAGTTATCCATAAACATGAACCCTCCTACATGTTGCAGCGATAAATCGCCATCTTCAGGGAGACGTCAGTACAAAGGAATGTATAATATTTGTACATCAAATGTACACCTAAAATATTTTAAATATGTAAGAATAGCCGCTGTTATCAAGTCATTTATTTGTCCCAACTAACGCACACAAATTATTTTAATTGTTAAACTGTTAAAAGATTTAAAACTATAACATTTGCTCCAACACGTTTCGGTTTACATAAACCGTCATCAGGGAGCTACAGCTTTGCCAAAGTTGTAGTCTTGATTGCAATATACAAACCGTTGTTGAAGTATTCAGTATTATGGCTGCATATTTCGTTCAGTCCTGTTGTGCGTGTGTATTATATGCAGTGTGCAGAATGATATTTCATTCTATTATTAGACTCCATATTCTATATTATTAATGCACGGAACAACCATGAAGATTATGAAGAAGAAGCCACTGTTATATATGTTTGACACTGTACATGTGACATTGACATACTAGTATTGTGTATTCCTTCTTACTGACGTCTCCCTGAGAATGTTGATTTATCGCTGAAGCATGTAGGACGGTACATGTTTGTGGAAAACTTATAATTTTATTTTGTACATATGCTCGAGTATATAAACTATCCCATTTCAAAATGTCTTTTACTTGGTGTAGTTTTTACGCACGAAGGACGCGCAATATTTTTTCCTTCTACCATTTTACTGTAAGGGAAAAAGATAGGACTTCGTCAATATCGCTCAAGAACTGGATTGGAGAAGTGGAAGTTGAAATTCGATTAACTTGGACAGCCCTGACAGAGATATTTAGTGGTTTTACTCGGTACCTTCAGGGTAATTCCAGGATAACACTGTACCTCGAAGAGGGCGCAGCGACGGCTTCCTTCCACATCATCCCTATTTCATTATTTATTGTCACCCGATATTTCGGCGCTGTGTAGTCGGAGTCACTGATGGCGTTGTTAAATAGTTACGGATGACACAAACGCACTTTTCTTTGCCAACCCCAGACAAATTCTGTCGCACTGTGGCCAAGTTGTACTTAGCAGTACGTGAACCAAAGCATCAGCTGACGTGATTTCAGGGGTGAGGTGACGTTCAAATTGTTCAATTCCCCCCCCCCCTCTTCCCTGCCCCCTTTGCTATCAAATATAAGTTGTTTTGTCGTTTGTGTAATAACTGAACTGATACGCATGGACCGAAATTACTGCCTGAAGAAATGTTCGTATTTTCTCGTCTAAAGTCAACACTTAATAACATCATTTCTTTCTATCTTTATTTATTTCCTTCACTATGTTTGTCTTTCTCCTTCCTTTGTTTTTATTTTGCCCGAACTGTCTTTTGACAGTATTCTGCTGCTCTTTGTGCTACCGAACGACACTGTTTCAAATGAGTATTTTTCTCTGTGTTTCTTCCATCATTCCTTCCCTTCCCATTTAAATTTTTTAATGTGTCGTTACTTAGCTTTTTTCATTTTTTTTCCCCTTAATGTTTGGCTCGCAAACCACACTTTGGTAATTGCTGTAATGTGATCAGGCCTACGTGTGGGTATCCCGTTCTTGTAAGTTGAATGGATCATCCAGGGGCCTGTGGTTTCAAGTAGCCTATATTATGTCCGCGCATGAAAAGCTTGTGCGTGGCTGCAAGGAGAGGAGCCCTATAATGGGGTGGTCTAATCATTTTGAGAGCTGAAGCTGAGCTTCCGCCACGTAAAAGATGAAAACTTATAAAATATTAAGGTAGTGCTACTGCTGCACTAAACTAAGGTTAATACAGAGCGTTACTTGTCTAGTAGGCTTATATTAACACCTAACTGAGAGTTACGGAGAATATCGCTAACGAAGAATAATTTTAAGCCCCCCAAAAAGCCTGGATTAAGTCAGTAATCTACTGCGGTGTCCAAACTTTGTACATATAAGCCCAATTTAAATTTTGAAACTTTCTGAAAATAACATCGGCTGATGTTGGATAATGAAAACGAAGGGCGATCCTCTACAAGCAGTTTTAAATCTCTCACCTCTTCCGAAGTTAAGTGACGGATTTCAGCCGTGACCAGTATATAATTCGTTGGAAGTACTTACTGTTACGCTGCGAACGAGATGACCTTTAAGACACGCCCACAATTTCTGCTTTAAATAAGCCGTGAATTTGATGTTTGTGTGACCGTGCATCACCGATACAATAATATAAACAGCCAACTAGATGCAAAAATAATAATTTTATTAATAATTTCAATTAGCTCAACATGTTTCGGACGATAATTTCGCCCATCCTCAGGAGCACTAGACTTTGTTTACAGCTTGTGGCATAATGAACGGACGATACTGCCTGCAGAATTACGTAATATTTTGGGAGGACGACCGAGGGATCGGGGTTCAATTCTCGGCGGGGCAACAGATTTTTTTTCTTCTCCAAAGCGCCCAAACCGGCAGTGGCTAACGCCCAACTTCCTATTCAGTAGGCACCGAGGACTCTTTTCCCGTGAATAAAGAGGTCGCTTCGTGAAGCTCACCACTCACCCCCATCTCGTGGCGAAGTTAAGAATGCGTGGAGCTGTACCTGCAATTCCCCTTACACCTTATGCTTAATTATGTTCAGGACTTCGCCTTTACGTGTAAGTAGGTTAGTCCTCTCCATAATCCTTCGTCCGTTTAATCTGTCCAGTGGGCAGTGAATTGTGCAGCGTCGAATAATGGGGAAAATGAACCGAATGTCTGTGGGAAGAAGCTGTCGTAAGGAAATAAATGTACTGTGAAACCTGCATATAACCGAACAGCAAGGGACCAAACTTATTTCAATTACAGGAGAGCTTCATTTCATACAAGTTCTTGAGTTTGGTTCCTTTGGACTCCACACCCACAGGATTGTTACAGTTTTCCGCTAAAGACAGGTTTCCGTTATAACCAGGTTCCGTTTAAGACAGGTTTCACTGTAAGATAAATGACGGAGAATCTTATTCAGGGCAACAGTACAGTTACGGAATTACAGTCGGTTGCGTGTAAATGAATTAACATGGAAAGACAAAACGATTCCATAAAATTCTCAGCAACGAGTTTGTTTTTGGAGGGGTTGGTTTTCTCTTTAGAATCCGCGATAAACAACCGCACGGTTTGTCAATCCTCATAGATCAAGTCTTCGTGATCTAAGCAGGCGGCTGAAGATCAAGAAGTGACTAATTTCTCATACTCCCTCCCTCAGCTCTTTTCTCCTCAAGTAATGAACGCCTTTTGTACCTCACCCCCTCCGCAACACAAAGCCGCTGCTTTGATAGGAACTTGACCATATGTGATTTTGCTCTTCTGTAGGATTCTCTCGGGGACATATTGTAATACAGTGCTTTGAAACCAAGGACGTCTCTGAATAGGCATATTTTATGCTCTCTTCTCGAACTTAACTCATTATTTCGTGTCTGTTTTTCTGTCCCTCTCTCTGTTACTTAGCATCAACACATAACCAGTGGGACAGATTTTTTTTAAAATTCGATGTGGGAGACTTTCATCAATATTTGTCTCCCAGTTCCGATTTTTAGACTACTGACACATAATGGCCCTCACTTTACTTAAGGTACTCATTGGACAAACAGGGAGAACTTTAAACCTTGCCGATGGCAATTCTGTGTTACACATTTTCCAGTTTTGTTATTGCTTGTAAGACCAACCGACAAACACAGGGTAAAGAAAGTGACATATCAACTGAGTTAATGGCCGTTTGAATTGCTTAATTCATCTAAGCAATAAAGACGATTCAATTCATAAGAACTTTACTCGTTACACACCCGGTGGGTATTATGGTGCACAGTGCTATTCTGGTCCACTGCCTTGCACTTAACATTATTTCGTGTTTAACTTGCGCGTTTCGATGCTGCCCTGCTTCATCTTTAGTGTATAGTGGTTTATCTACTGATCTAAGGATAAACCAATGTACACAGCTTGTGAAGCAGAGTGGCGTTGGAAGGCGCATGTAGAGACAAAATAGTGTTGAGTGCAAGACAGTGGACCAGGAAATATATCAACAGAAAAACCAGTATAGACTGGCGATGATGGAGGGTAATTTATTGACATGTCTCTGAACTGACTGTCTACCTTTCGAATTTTATGTCATCTGTGTTTCAAATCACCACGTAGAGTTACGTAATATTTTAATGCTGCTTTCATATCAACCGGACTAAATATTTTGCTAAGTTGGTCTACTGTATTTATGTATACCCTGAAGCATGTATTTGGCTTTGGGTCAAAATTATTTCATTTTTACTTGCTCCTCAAACCAAGTTTGTGTTCCGTAATTGAATTGGTTAGTTGGAAAAGCGAAAAAGTCCATCTTTTAAATAATGTGGTATGGTTTCTCCTCTAAAACTGCTGGTTTAATTGCGATTTTTCGTAATTTATTGCTTATATTTTGCAGTATTTCCTTATTTTCTTTAACAATTTACATTTCAGTGTTATGATTTATCCGTTATTTTTGTCACATTATTGCAGCTATTAGTATGACCTACCCGAAGTTGGGTCAGGGAAAGAACGCACACATATTCTATCCTAACAGTTATCTTCATGTCGCGTGCCGTCACGCAAATCCCAGCAGTTACCACCGCCAAGTTTCATTGTTGTTTTGGCCAGTTGTATCTAAATTCTCTCTCTTTGCCTTGTCTGTTCATAGTCGGTACTGACGGAAGTTATTTGTGCTGTGTAGGTAGGGTGGAGGAGCGGTCTGCTGACGTAATTTTGTACCTGCCTTGTTTATTCTTAACCTGACCTGACTTTAGGTTATGTACTTATTATTATTATTATTATTACAGTCCGGGATAGTTCAGTCGGTATAGCGACTAACTACGGCTGTACGGTCCGGCGATCGAATCCTAGTGGGGGCAAGATTTTCCGCAACCGTCCAGACCGGCCCTGGGGCCCACCCAGCCTCCTATACAACGGGTACCGGGTCTTTCCCGGGGGTAAAGCGACCGGAGCGTGGCGTTGACCACCGCCCCATCTAGCGCCGAGGTTAAAGACTGGGCTTTCGTGGCCTGTTTTATGGTTAACTGTGGACTCTATTATTATTATTAAACACGTGAGAAGAAATCTTTCGGAAAGACAACAACCACCCCCCCCCCCTATCTGAATAAAGAGGGATTCTTATAGGTCGACTTGTTGATTCTATTTTGGGACCATCACTAGAGTCCAAACTCTATCGATGTAACGTTTCGTTCGACGACACACCCCACACACCCAAGTGCGCAAGCTCACTCACACAGACACACACACACTTGAAATATTCTCATTATCTTTAGAATCGCGAATAAGAGTCCTTTTATGGACACGGATACAAAAGAAGCCCCATCGAGGAAAGAAAGAAGATTAAAGATGTCTATTTTTTAATTTCACGGAAGCGAAGAAGAGAAGGGCGGACAGACGGACAGACATCAGTCATGTCAGCTGTCTGTGTGTTGTTCCCCATACAGCAGCGAGCGTCGTTCTTTTCGTAGTCCTTTGTGTTCCCAGACATGCGTGAGGCAAGCACCGCCTGTGCCAACAACAGGTGAACCCAAAGTTATGTCGAACTGACTCCATGGAAAAATGTGAGAAGCTAACAGTCGCTTAGCTGGCAGTCCAAGAACGGCCAGCCACTGTTCCCTGCTCAGGATCGGACGATTCCATTACTCACTGTCCCAACCTGTTAAGTAGAACGTACAGATATTTTAGAGGAACGTAATATTTGGATTATCCTGAAGGTGGAGGCAGTATTTTTCTCCCGAAACTTCGAACCTTTCCTAAACTAAATGGCGTCACACTCGCCAAAACTGTAATTTTCATGATCACTATCGTGAGAACTTCAAACTCCCATATTTGAATATCTAACCTTCCCGTTGTTTAAACAACGAACTACGTTCTAAATAACCAGCTGACTAATTTACTTCCCCCCCCCCCCGCTGGCACGACGCCGCCGGTGTCCCGCCCGCCCCCCTAAGGGGTGCTTTATGCACACTCTGTTATACACACCACACTCGGTAGGGCTCCTCTGGACGAATGATCAGCCCGACGCAGAGACCTCTACTTGACAACACACAACACTCACAACAGACAGACATCCATGCCCCTGGCGGGATTCGAACCCACAATCTCAGCAAGCGGGCGGCCGCAGACCCACGTCTTAGTCCGCGCAGCCCCTGGGATCCACAGCTAACTTGTTACTGCTGAGTAAACTACTAACATGATTATGTAGCTAACTAATTAAGTAGAACATGAACTAAGATTACCTTCAAAGGAGAAGTGATTCTGTATAATTTGGTAGAGAGGGACCAATGTACTTCCTTGATATATTCTTATAATAAAAGCCAACGAGATGCACTATTTCTTAAATTCATTTTTGATAAAGAACTCTACATGTTTCGGACAGATCTTCTGTCCACCATAGGAGTCCATCCTGACCTTGCTAGCAGACAGTCAACATAACTAGCATGACAAATACCTATTGCTGTGATGGACAGTAGTTCTGTCCGAAACACATAGAGTTCTTTACCAAAAATAAATCTGAGGAACAGTGCATCTTGTTGGCTTTTATTGTAAGAATATATCAAGATGCACTGTCCTATTAATGTCAAGTTCTGCCTTGAGTATGGAGGTAGCAGCTTCTTCCGAAAAGTTGGTGTCTGTTTACCAGACTACACGGTGTCACATTTCAGTAGAACATAATCGTCGTGTACTCTTTGCTGTGAGAACACTAACTAATTATTTAACAAACAAGTGTACAAACAAATGGACAAATAAATTGGCCACGCTAATTTGATAAATGCATCTTTTGCAGTTCTGCATTATTCGCCTTTGTTATTTCTCAATACAACCCGTCTGTACTCTACAGTAATGATCATTTTTACGGTTGCTCTATCGAAATTAGGCCTAGTTCTAAACTCTTTCTTCTGTATTCACAAATTAAATATTTTAGTACCAGCACCCCAAAAATCCCTTTTTTCACTTCCCATTTTTATTCCTGATATGCTTCACCCTGCAGCTTCAAGATCACACTTTATATTCAGTCACTGCTCTTTTCTCATTCTGACATCTAGTTCTATAAATGTACTGGCAATATCTTTAACTACTACAACCTGTAATTATCATTTTAAAAAGTTTCAAATGTTTAAATAATATTTACATTGTCATCTTATCATTTACATCCAGCTAAGGCACTTTATCATTTCCTCCTCTTTTACTATTTGTTGATCTGTCTTACAATCTGTGTGCTACATTGTTGACAACAAAAATGAAAAGCAGTACAAATCTATCCAATTTCTTTTGTGGTACGAATTTCCAAATTCTCCATGAAGTTGGCTATGTATTCTTCATTTAGTCTGGAGAATTCTCCATAGGTGTCTGGATATTTTGTAGCTCAGTCCTTTAATCACAATTTGTATGTGCAGTATTTTTTTACATTCAATTTCACTAAATATTCTCGCATCAAGTAAAGTTTAAAATAGGAGTTCTGTGCGTTAGATTTGTATTTGAGATGTATTATTCGTATTTCTGTGGAGCGACGTTACTGACCTGTCACTGCAAGCGTGGAAAATTGTGTTTTATTTGAAGCTGGCGTCCCTGCAATTTGATAATTACCGGTGGTAACCGAGCGTGAAGACCTCAGTTTGACAGCGACTAACCACCGCATGACCGCTCGTTCTCACTTCATAATGCCACCTCCATCCCTTCATAAATCTCGTCCTCGCACCCCTGTTTCAGCTTGAATAATGCATGGATTTCTCTCATCACATTAGCAGTGGGCCTGGCTCCTGGTTGCTGTTTGCAAATATGCCGTAATACTTGACCCCATAGCCACCATTTTAGCGTTAATTTTCTCCCTTAAATCTCTTCTGCTAAACCCCCAAAAATATGTACGGTTTAGATCACTCTTAACAAGCGATGGTTCGCGGACTGTCACAGGTTTCCAAACTCAATTTGGTATTAGTTATTGGCCAATTAATTATGCTGCACATTATTTAATACACTGAGTACTTTAATATTTCATTATTGCAGACTTTTCGTTTTCATGTTAAGTTTTCTTCGGACAGTTTGTTCTTTTGTATTGAACGGGTCAGGGGCCTACATGAGGCCCCCGCAGACGACGCGGCGGCACAGCGGGTTTCGGATGTAAAGAAAACTGAAAATTTTTGTAGATCTGTCGAACTGCATTCCTTCCTCCTGACAGAAGGCAGTGTTCTGACTCCCTGTTATGCGATCTGGGAGTGACGTACAGACACTCCCCAACTTGCGCAGCAGTTAGTTACTTTCCGGAAGTTCTGTCGCAAGTCTGAACTGAGTGTGCACATGTTCTGCTGTGCTGACGGAGGCTGTATGCAGGGCAGTTCAGTTCAAACCCAAACTCTATAACACAATGGAACCTGATCGGCCGCAGCATGACTACCTCGCCGCATGTGTTATCGCCCAACAGCATTCTTTCACCATCTTCATCTCATTGGGTTCTACGTTCACAAGGAAAATTTTGTCCCGCCTTTTAAGAATGTTATATTTAAGAGGCCTAAATTTAAAATTACCTAACCTGAAATTGCGTAAGCCGGGGAGTGTCTGCCTGGGGGATACCAATTATGGAATCGCGGTCGGATTCCCGACCAGTTATATGCATTTCTAGTTACTGTTCTATGTACGTCACGCGTTACTGACGTGACGTACATAGAATTAGGGAGACTGAAGATAGGATTATAGCTCTGATGTTTTTGGTTGATTTATTTTTGTGAAACTTCAGGTTTCATTTTGGTTCTGTGTTCAAAATTAAAAATCTTGAGTAGGAGATTTTTAGGTAGTAGTATAAAGTGATTAGTGATGTCACTACCACAACTGTTGCCAG
>Ga0123354_10019567_pt1 | contig 10631 bp, 11 predicted proteins | sample TergutLab28metaG_2_FD_97872 | JGI IMG/M metagenome (GOLD analysis project Ga0123354, IMG submission 97872) | Labiotermes labralis P4 segment gut microbial communities from Petit-Saut dam, French Guiana - Lab288 P4 | ecosystem: Host-associated > Arthropoda: Insects > Digestive system > Gut ...
CTGGTAGATTGACTGCCTTTCCAACATGAACGCGTAAATTTTCTGGTGCCCAGTAAACACAATTATGACGATTCACTGTTCCATTAAGCTTGAATTGGACCTCATCAGACCACACAGTCTTTGTCACAGACTCTTCATCCTCGTTTAGCATTTGCTGAAACCACTCACAAAACTGCATTTGGCGACATTTTCAAATTGAATTGAATTATCATTACAATACAGTATGTCGTAGTATGGTGTTTTCTCAACAGATGTCACTACTCGCATGACTGTAAGATCATGTAATGTATGACGTATGATAGTGAAAGAAGATGGGCGGAGCATGGTTGAAGTTTGAGGAATGAAAGTCCATTTTAAAGTGGTATATCAAGTTTGAAAATGTTGCTGAAGTTCAACGTCTGTGGAAGCATTAGTTTCAAACACAACCTCCAACACGCTTGACAGTTACACGGATTTGTGACAAATGTGATACACATGGTACTGTGTGTGATGTGCATAGGGGAAGATCCGGAAGACCTCTTAAAGCCACAAGTCCTGCTTCTTCGGCTATGGTTTTGGAAAGGTTTACAACGTTGCCATGGAAGTCTGGTACACAATGTGCACGTGAGACAGTGGTTAGCAGTACAAGTGTATGATGTATTCTGAATGCCTTTAAGTGGAAAGTGTACATCCCCAGATTATTGCACACAATAAATGATGATGATCCAGATCGTCGAATGCAGTTTTGTGAGTGGTTTCAGCAAATGCTAAACGAGGATGAAGAGTGTGTGACGAAGATTGTGTGGTCTGATGAGGCCCAATTCAAGCTTAATGGAACAGTGAATCGTCATAATTGTGTTTACTGGGCACCAGAAAATTTACACGTTCATGTTGGAAAGGCAGTCAATCTACCAGTGGTATATGTCTGGTGTGGACTGTCAGCTAGAGGTTTAATAGGACCCTTCTTCTTTGAAGGTACTGTTACTGGTGAAGCGTATCTGGAAATGCTACGCTCATCCATTTTACCAGCTATACATGCACTTAATGAAAACAGTGAGGTCTTCTACCAACAAGACGGGGCACCCCCACACTACCACCTAGACGTGTGGGCTATCCTGGATGAGAATCTGCAAGGACACTGGATAGGACGAAGAGGTACATTTGAATTCCCACCTTGTTCACCAGATTTAACACCTCTGGACTTTTACCTTTCGGGGACCTTGAAGGATGTTGTGTATCGCAAGAAACCGGCTATGCTGGGGGACCTTCGTGCAGAAATTAGAGCAGCATGTGCAGCAATCCCCACAAACACTTCGACCGAGGTTGCTCAATCAACTGCTCGCCGTTGTAATAGGTGTCTAGCCGCTAACGGCAACCACTCTGAGCACCTCCATTAACTGTACATGTACAGGAAACTTGTATTGTGCTCTATTGTAACGTGTATTCAACTTGTGATGTATAATTAAAGTTAGTTCTAACATACAACATAGAGTTTTCTTTCATTAAAATGTGTATACATTTTTTTGGCAGACCCTGTATATGTGTGACTAGTTCAAGCCTGGAAGGTGTCAGGATGGAATTCTTGTATTGGGTGTTGATGTTTAATGCTGACCCTAGAACATGACCATAACATGATCATAATCGCCCAATTTTGTGTGTAGCACGGTTTTCAAAATGTTTAAACCATTATACTGAGGAAATGTACGTGAAACTGATTGTGGTTGTTCCTTTCTGTAGGTTGCCTGTGCCTGGAGAGCGTAATGTGTTAATATCATCAGCACTACCATATGTAAACAATGTCCCACATCTGGGAACTATTATTGGATGTGTCCTGTCAGGCGATGTTTTTGCAAGGTATGTCACATTTCATTTTGATGATGTTTTATCAGTGGCCAGTAATGTTGCGCTGTTACAGTTTTATTCTGCACTCTTAATGTAAAGACATGAAAAGATCCCATATTCATCATGCAGAAGCTGCTGTCGTGTTATTGCACATTTTAAACATTTGCAACCAGGGTTGATGTGAAGTGTATAAGGTCTGATTTTGTTAAAACTAATAATGCTACAGATCTGTGAATCCCATGTAAACTGTAAAATATGTTATGTGAAGTGGAATAACAATTTGTAAGGTGATGGAAGTTTTCATTCTAAAAAAAATGAATGTAATTTTTTCTATGATCTGTGTGTAATGGTGATTTATAGTGCTGTAAGTACAGTAGCATTTGTTTAGGAAACTGTTAAATCAGTACTAGAAGAAAGTGTGAAAGAATAGAGTGTAGTTTGTAACTTATGTTTCCAAAGTTTTTATAGTTTTGAATATGCAGGTACCGTCAGGTTACACAAACCCTAGGTTACATGATCTCTGTCTTACATATGCTTTTCCATAAACTGCAGTTAAAAAAATACAAGTTGCATAAATATTACACTGTGCTTTGAACATAAACTTCTTTTATTGGGGATATTTGTTAGCTATTAATGCTTGTCCGACTGATAGATCACGTCACAGGAACTCAGATTTAATGTTTGTGCTTAGAATTGATACCTTCGTCTCCACCCAACCTAAACAGAGAACACCTTGAAACACTGGTGGGCAATAACAAGTAGTGCCATGTGAGAGCCAAGAATTAAATGAATAACAAATAGGAAATTTATTACAAAAGACATTAGAAATAACAGTAACCACATAATCTCAGTTCGTCTGCTGAACAGACAGAGACATGTGCGCACGCATGCAACATGAACACAATGAACATTTTCATGTTCACATCAGTGTATAATATCCAGAAATGAATCTGGGAAGGCTCCAAAGTCTGTACAAACACAAAGTAAAATACTTGAGTGCTGTCGGGAAAGCTGAGAAACACAGGATAGTCATATATATTACACTAAACACTGTACAGTGCCTGCAAGGACCCCTGTTCACAAGTCTACTCAACCAAACCATAATTTAGAATTCCAAGTCCAATACAGAATTCAGAAATGAGTTACTGTGACAGGCATGGGACACAGAGTGATTTCCTGAGGTAGTTGCAGGTAATAAGCAGAGGGAGGGTAAGGGAGTATGGCAGAGAGTATCATGCATAAGATGGCCACTGGCTGTCAGTGCCACAACATGGCACAGAATGATTTCTTTTTCTTGACTTATTTAGTGTACCCACATTTACACTTTGCTTAATATCTCTGTACACAGTCACAGAATTAATAGTACACACATGTGTGTGTGGTGTATATATTGGTCAAATTATGCATGTATGTTTGAAGGTAGATGGTGAGTGAGATTTCAGTATATGTAAAAGTTTTTTTATATAAAGTTTTGCAGAATAGAACCCTTACATAATTTGGGGAGTGTCTGATCTTCCCCATGTGATGTGTTTTGCTACCTACAAGTTACCCAGCTGTGATGAAGGGCAGGGTTGTGTGTAAATTGTGTCAGTATGCCTGATGTTACAGATCTGAGTAATTTCAGCGGTTAAGCAGTTGTATTGAAGGGATGACATACATTTATTTTCTTTTTGTGTGTAAATATACATGGTGTTGTGAATGTTGCATATTAACAGTCATGTTGCTATGTATCGTCACTGTAGTTTATATTCAGGAATCTGCTGTTTCACATAACTGATATAGTTGGTTCATGTGGTAATGCGTGGGATGTGCATTTGGATCGTGCCTCATTTGAGTCTTGGCCAGGACATAAACTGTCCTGATTAGAGGTATTTCTTGTGGCTTTCCATAGTCCCACCAGGCAAATGATGGGATAATACCTTGAAGCAGACCACACCCACTTTCTTCCATATCCTTTCCAAGTCATTATTAATTTATAAACCTGTCATTGGACACTACTGTTGGCATTGTTGAATGGACTGTGTTCTGTGTTAACCCACTGGAGCTGGAATTAAGTGCCCAGTGTACTCTGCAAGAGACTGGGAATTTAAATAGCCACCCATTACTGTAAATGTTGTTGACCCATGACTTTAGTGAATGTTAAACTGTCTAAGCATCATGCTGCATGTCTGCTGTAGTTGAGTTTTGGTGACAAGTGGTCAGTCAAGTGCCAAAACTGCGTGGGTCAAATTGATAACCGAATTTATGAATACACACATTCCAGATTTGAATCCTATTGACATTTGAAGCAGAATATGACTTTGTGTGATCACATTGTTTTTGATGCATTAGGTTTTCCCGGTTGTGCCACAACAATACGTTATATGTCTGTGGAACGGATGAATATGGAACTGCCACTGAAACTAAGGCCTTGGAGGAGGGACTAACACCACAGCAAATCTGTGATAAGTATTTCAAGATCCATGATGCTGTATATCAGTGGTTTAACATTAGCTTTGACCATTTTGGTCGTACAACTACACCAGAGCAAACCGAGTAAGTGGAATTATCATAGTACTGGCATATGTTAGCATTGTTATTTACAATGTGTATTGGTAATACATGCATATATAGTTATTTCTTGATCACAGTACATGAGATATTTTAATTTCACATTTATGACAGATATCCTAGAATCAAGTAGAGTTAGTGAACATAAATATTTACATATCTTCAGGCACTATAATGCATGTGCATGCATTCTTACCAAAATGTTGACTTGTAGTCACTGTGTTAAATGAATTAAATTACAACTCACTGGATTTATGTTCTCCTTAAAACATTTGAAGGTTATGTTACCCACCAAACTAAATCCTTTTGTTGTATTTTTTATGAAATTCTGTTTGTGAATTGTCATAAAGCAGTTGAGTGGATTGTATGTTAAAGGGATTTTTTATGATCTGTTTGGTTGAAAATAGTTGCATAAACGTGTACACATTTTGAGTATGCAATTTATTTATTTATTTATTTTTTTTGGTAGGATTAGTCAAGATTTATTTCTCCAGTTGTATGAGAATGGTTTCCTGTTAAAAGATTCTGTGGAGCAACTCCATTGTGAGAATTGTGACAGATATCTGGCAGACAGATTTGTGGAAGGAACCTGTCCGCGCTGTGCTTATGAGGATGCAAGAGGAGATCAGTGTGATGGTTGTGGACATCTTGTTAATGCCACAGAGCTCATTTCTCCTCGGTGTAAAATCTGCCAGAAAATGCCTCTTGTGACAAAGTCAGAGCAGTTCTTTCTTGAACTTCCAAAGGTAAGCAGTTACTTGTTAACAAGTAACAAAATTTTGAATAACTCCACAGTTATATACCAGCATTGTGTAAAATCTGCCAGAAAATGCCTCTTGTGACAAAGTCAGAGCAGTTCTTTCTTGAGCTTCCAAAGGTAAGCAGTCGCTTGTTAATGAGTAACAAAATTTTGAATGACTCCACAATTATTTACCAGCATTCTGTAATCTACAAACTAAATGTAACTGTGTAAAATAGCATAGGCACCAGAGCCTGTGATTGTAAATGTATGTTTTTGGAATGTTAATTTTAAAATCTGAATTTTCTTAACCTGTCTTGAGGCAAGTGCTTTATACTTCTGCCCTGATAGCTTGTTTAAGTACAGTAATTACACTGATAACAGTATACATTTCACTACATAATTGCTGAAGGCATAGATTCTCTCCCCCCCCCCCCCATTCTGTGTCTTTGTTGACACACTTGTTCCACCTTTGAACAAGAACACATATTTCCACCTGGTATAAGTTACTGTCCCTCTTCTGCAGCCGTGGTCAGCATCTTTCTGTAGTACCTTGTCATTGGCATAGATGGTGTCCTCACAGGCGTTTTGTCCAAGAACCAAATGGCTGATAATGTGATGGTGCAAGGTCAGGACTGTAGAATGGATGCAGCAACACTTTCCATCCAGAATTTGTGATGACCTCTTTGATGCACCCACTTGAGTGTGGCCTAGTGTCATTATGGGGGAGCAGCACTTTAGATATTTTGCTGTTGGGACAAACTCGATGAAAGCCGGCATTTGGACTTGGTGTTTGAGTGTAGGGGCTGGGGTTCATTTTTGTCCCCCTAGCAAGCAGTTCACAGGTATAACACTTTTCTCATCCCAGAAGACTAACTACGGTTTTCAGCTGATGGCATGCTTGAATTTCTTCTTCCTTGCGAGTATTATTTGGCGCAATTCCTTTGGCTGCCTCCCTGGGTTTGGGTTCAAATGGTTGGACCCAGGTTTCTCCATACCCCATGACAGTCAGGATTGGAAGCCATCATCTCCAGTTTTATATTGTTGTTAAAGATAAGTGGTGATTGCTTTCTGTCTCTTTGTGTGCACCTATCAGCATTTTTGGCACCCACCAAGCATGGACCTCTGAATAGCCATGTTCTTCGGTAATTGCCATTGCAGTGACTTTACCATTCCTAAAATGAAGCATAATTCATCTGTTTTCATGCATTGGTCATCGCAGGAATTCATCAGTCTGGCAGATGTTGTGTACCATTACTGCAGTGCAAGTGTCACTGCTCCGTGTTTTGTCACAAAGTGCTGCTCCTCCTGTTGCTGCTTTTGTGATCCATCTTATCCATTGTCAGATAACACTCACATCCATGGTAGCTTCTCTGTACACACTGTACAGATATTCATGAATGGAAGTCATCCTCTCACCTTTAGCCACTAGAAACTCTGTCCTTGCTCGTTGTCTCAACCATATGTCAGCCTCTGCCATTTTAGAATCAACTGTGGTTTTGCTGTCTGAGGAGTGAAATAATTTCAACTAATGGAATATGATCAAATGTTCAAGGGCTTCACAGATGTAATGGTTATTCACATAGGAAAAGAATGTGAGCAGATAAAAAAATATAGGACATCACCTACTAACTGTCCTGTGTACTTTGACAGGTGTGTTTGTACTCAGTAATAAAATTAATATATTTTTTTTCTACTCTTTTAAGTATGCAATGAATTTTGCTTTGGAATTCTCTTTGTCAGCCATACAGTGATGGTGATATAAACTTTCTGTAAATTATTTTTACAGACAGAACCCCTGTTGAGAACATGGTTGAGAAGAGTTATGGGTGGTTGGTCAAACAATGCAAGAGTTATCACCCAGGCATGGTTGAAGGATGGACTTAAACCCCGTTGTGTTACTAGAGATCTCAAGTGGGGTGTGCCAGTACCATTGGATGGCTACCGGAATAAGGTACTCAAATTTATAAAGCTGGCTTGAGTTTTGAGGTGACTTGAACACAGAAGAATCTCATATTTAGCTGTGAGTTTAAAACAAATATGTTTCCACAAGAAATACGTTTAAGATTTAATAGAAAGAAAATATATGTACTAAATGTTTTAGTGTGTGTAGTACAGTTGAGGCATCATAGAAGAGCAAGGAGGAGGAGATACTAATTCTGCAAGTAATAGTGTCTTACCCCCATATATTATGTCAACAGTCTGTAAACATAAAAAATATTAGTGATCATTTAGTGAATGATAATTTGCAACATTAGTGTTATGTAATTTGTTCCTGGCATAATTATAATCTTTTGGTATGATACATAAGCAAAAAGGGCATAGGTATGGGTATAGATGTGAGGGTAAAACCATATTTGCTTGAATGTAAGTCAGGGTTTTTTTCATTAAATTTGGCTCTTAAATGTGGGAGGTTGTCTTAATTATGAAGTTCCAAACCGGACTGTGCTAATCCGGAACACTCTGAACTGGATCCTGCGGAGTCAAACCAAGGCCTGCATTGCCAAATCGTGATGTGTAAACAAAAAATAGAACAGAGCATGACTGAAGGTAACTGACACAATCTTCTGTTTTGTGACTTTTTCTGTTGTTGAATTTTTAAAGAAGCATGACTGGTCAGAAGCTGGCATTGTTTCCATTTTCAGGCTAAGAAGCATCTAACCTGGCACACCTCTTAGAATGAGCTCTTCTCAGTCACTGGGCACCATATGAACAGTAACTTGTTAATATATGCACCTAACGCAGATTTAGTACAATGGTAGGAACAGGAAAATGGCTATTAAAAAATTAAAAAATTAACTACAGACTCAAAGATAAAACCTGTACCAATCTAAAAATTAAAAACCATAAAATTGACATGAACTCAGACTGATCAGACCATAGACACAACACAGGAATCCAGAATAATGTATTTCACTGTATTTCAATTCATAGATTTTGGATCTTAATGTGTTCCAGGTAAGTTTATAAATCAAGAAATATACATGTAGTATGTAGTCAGTGTGGATCATAAGGGCTTGGCAGTGTGTCTCACCAGAAGTGACTGTGAAAGGCTTTAAGAAGTGCTTTATATCCAGTGCAGTGGACTGATGTTGGTTTATTGGGGAATGGCATTGAAGAGGATGGGAATGTTAGGAGTGGTGGACTTGTGAATATTGTAATGAATGTTCTGTTTCCTTAAGGTTTCATGTTAACTAAACAACTTGCAGTTTTCCAAGAACTATTCCATACTATCAGTTCTTGCTTAAAACCAACAATTTGCACAATACACTTGAAACATTAAAATCACATTTTTAGTTTCACATTAAAATAGATTTATATTCCTCCTACATGTTTCAATCCCCATACGCGATCATCCTCAGGGAGTATGCACTATATCGTGAGTGAAGTTACTAAAACAAGTTATTTTTATAGGTTATCTGGTAGCATGCCTGTGAACATGTGAACAACGGTACACACATTACCTAAATATGTATCTATCCCCATGAGCTATAGGGGCGTCAAACACACGGTATATGTGAATCGGCAGTATTCAACCATAGTCCTCCTACTTACATATTCAGGTAATGCCTATGGAGTCTGGCTTATGCTTATCACCCACTATGGATGCCTTAGTAGTGTCCTTGGTTGCCAGTGTGGTTATGATCTGGTCGAAGAGCAAGTTGTGTTCAGAACATATACCGTGTGTTTGACGCCCCTATAGCTCATGGGGATAGATACATATTTAGGTAATGTGTGTACCGTTGTTTACGTGTTCACAGGCATGCTACCAGATAACCTATAAAAATAACTTGTTTTAGTAACTTCACTCACGATATAGTGCATACTCCCTGAGGATGATCCCGTATGGGGATTGAAACATGTAGGAGGAATATAAATCTATTTTAATGTGAAACTAAAATGTGATTTTGATGTTTCAAGTGTATTGTGCAAATTGTTGGTTTTAAGCAAGAATTGATATTGTATTGCACGGCAATAAAATGAAAGATATACCATACTATATCTAGTTAATTGTACATGCCTTCTTGGCTTATTAAGTATAGTGAAATCCTCAGTGAAGGTTTGTTTGTGGAGTAGTGTTTGTGAGCCACGTCTTAATTTGAGGTAATTTTAAAGTCAGCTTGCTCAATTGGAATGCAATATTGAGTGCTAGATGAGAAAAATATTAAATTTAGAAATATTGTATTGGGATACCATTTAACATTTTGAATAAATGTATGTAAAATTCCGTAATCTGAACATAGTTCTTGTATAAAGATATGTATCCTGTTATTGGGCTACATACAATGAGTTTTCTGGATGTAGGAACTTGTGTATTATGATCTGAACTACCTCCCAGATGCTCAGTCAAAACATCACATTGTATATACAGACATGGTGTTCATCAGTATTTAATGTATGAAGTGCTGTGTTTTTTGTTGCAACAGGTGTTTTATGTGTGGTTTGATGCTCCCATTGGCTACATGAGCATAACAAAAACGTACACAGATCAATGGGAGAAGTGGTGGAGGCCAGAGAGGACAACGTCTGTTTTGTATTATAATTTCATTGGGAAAGATAATGTTCCTTTCCACTCTGTTATTTTTCCTTCCTGTCTGTTGGGAGCTAATAGGAACTACACAGTTGTCAGCCACATAATGGCTACTGGTAAGAGTAATTCTGTACACAGCAGACCTGAAGATCCTTTAACATTTTAAGCTCTTGTGACCTTGCATCATGAACACCACCCCCCCACTATACTGACACAATCTGTTCTCACCCCACCCATCACCTGCACACTCCTCCCTGGCTGCACCTAATAATACCTACACCACACACATCTCATCAAGCAGGCGCAACACTTACATCACAACACCCACACCCAATACACCAGATCTGACAGACATACAGATTAGATATCAATTAAACACCATGGCATACACATATACACATGAAATCCCGACTATGTTTACAACTCATTACTCCACACATACACTATGGCTCTCACATCTTACGGTTTTTTCCCTCTTTGTACAGTGCAGAACACCATATGCCGTAGTACACAGTCTTGTTCTCCTGAAGAAGGGCATAATGATGCCTGAAACATGTTGAGGTGGAAGTTTGATAATAAACATCAGATTAGTTGCATCTTGTTGGTTTCCCTCTTTTCATCCTTTAACATGTTTCATGCAAGATATTGGAGTCCAGGGTAGACCTGTGCTGCAGCAGGCCATGTAATTTTACATGTATTTGTTCATTTATACGTAGGCTGATTGAAAAGTTTCAAGACTGCCTCTATTTCTCTTTCCCGGTGTTAGACGTGGCAACACTGCACTATGGATTGTGAAAGTCATACATTGACGTGTCTGAACCTGTAGTTGGACAGCTGTGGCCTTGAGGATTTGGTCACAGCGAGAGGAAACACCTAGTACGTTTTGTCATGGCGGATGAGGAAGACGTCTGTGTGAAAATACAGCAGAGGTGTGTGATTGAATTTTGTGTTAAACTTGGGAAGAGCGGTAATGAAACACTTGAAATGTTA
>Ga0123354_10019568_pt1 | contig 10631 bp, 11 predicted proteins | sample TergutLab28metaG_2_FD_97872 | JGI IMG/M metagenome (GOLD analysis project Ga0123354, IMG submission 97872) | Labiotermes labralis P4 segment gut microbial communities from Petit-Saut dam, French Guiana - Lab288 P4 | ecosystem: Host-associated > Arthropoda: Insects > Digestive system > Gut ...
ACAAAACATCATGGCAGCGGTGCGTACATTCTCTTTGTTTTCTTTGATCGTTGTAATTAATAAACAACTGGAGCTAGGGGCTGCAAAATTTGATACGGAGATAGAACATAAGCACACTCACACGTTTTATGTGCAACATTAAATTTATGTCCATGCCGTGCATAATGAAAAATAAATGTCTAATTTATACGAACATATGCACAAATAAGTACAGTAAATTTATAATAAATTGCTTCGACATGTTTCGGTGTTAATAACCATATTCATGGAGTTTACAGTTGTGTTAGTTAAAGTTATGAATTATTAAAATGATATTTTATTTTATCGTTTAATAAGTTATGAATTATTAAAGTAATATTGTATTTTATCATTTTAATAATTAATAACTCTAGCGAACACACCTGTAAACTATCTGAAGATGGTGTATTAACACCGACACACTTCGGAGTAATTTAATATAAATGTACATTTGTTATTTGTGTATATGTTGGTATATAGTAAACATTTAGTATGCAACATTTTTATGAAATTCATATTCGTGCACTAATTGTTAAAATTCAAGAAAATAACAAGTATAATATATTACAATATTTTTTTACAATTAAAACAATAATTGTAAAAAATAGTATATTGTAATATAGTGAAGTTGTTATTTTCTTGAATAGTATGCAGTCAGAAAACGAGTGCAAATATGGCTACGTTGAAAAGCTTGAGCTCATAAGCAAACATTTTAACGTACAAAGAATCAGCAAATAAACAGCCATCTCTTTACAAAAATAAAATAACATAACACTAGACATGTTGAACTAGAATTTTATACAACTGTAAACTGGCCTGGTGAGTTCTGCTCGGAATACCTTACAATATTACCACCGGCCCCCATACGTACCTCGGTCCGGATCTGGTAGTTCTGTACGGACGAAGCCAACAGACACATGGTTTAGCTCTAGCTGTCAGTTATGTCACTATTTGAAGAGCTTCAGGAGCTAAGATTTGCCTCAATTCCTGAAGAAATTCACAGCATTTTCTAGCCATCGGAAGTTTATTGTCCAGTTAAGAAGAGTCAGCCACTGATCTCTTTATCTGTACAGTATAACTTCCCGGAAGATTTCACCTACCTTTCAAGGACTACGTCGCCATACATGTGCTTTAGTAAGTTAATTCAGTTCAATTAAATTCAGACTACTAATGTTTTGGCTTAACAGCGCGGGGCTAACCAGAAAACCAGGAAGAATATACAAAAACACAGGTATTACACTATTACACAATCAAAAGAAGAACATAAAGAAGAGAGTGAGAATTGACTCAACACAATCCTAAAATATTTTTAAGCTCAAATAAAATTCTAATGCATGAACGAGTTTCGACATTTTATGAGCAATTAGAGTAAATTAATATAAAAGTGGTTTTTTAAAAAAGTAATGTTTTTTTTTACATAGGACTAAGTACGGATATTTGCAGACCGATTCTGCTGTTTTACGCATCTAGCCGAAGGATAGTTTTTGTGTCTAACAGAAAGCATGGGGCAGTCTGTTACATAAAAATCTGGAAGAGGGATTCCGGTGCTGTCCGGCAGGCAGGGACAGTTTGTAAAATGCCGTGTTGACGTTAAAATAACACACATTTTCAAGGCAATATATTCTCACCGGAAGGACTGAAGATTCAGAAGCTGAAGTGAGTCGCCATAATTACAATTTTCATGGGAAAATAAACGGGTTGGGCACGAAGATTCAAACTAATAACAGTTGTAATAAATTATCTGTCAACAACAAAAAATTAAAAATGTAATGTACATTTTCTGTGGAGCAAGAGATCAACTCAGGCCTAGGCCGCCTCATTATTGAGGTTTATAGACCACACACAACCAGACACACCCACCCGGTAGGAATTCTCTGAACTATTTAAGGAATATACAAAGTTAGCAAATGAAATTAACTACAAGTGACGTGTGGAGCAGGTGACAGTAGCAACCGCAGTCCTGTCAAGAGCGGTGTGGTGTTGAAGATCCTACAGAAGGGCAGGAAACTTCTGAAACTGAAAGGGGAAGTCCAGCAACATCCAAAGAGCTGCAGGGCTTTGTAACACCTCACATGAATTACACATGTAGATATTTCTAGTAATAAGTGTTAATAACATGTGGAATTAATTACTTTGCTACAGTAATCAGAGTAGCACCAGAACAGTAAGAAATATTATAATAGTATTAATAATAATATTAATAATAAATTAATACAAATTTTATAGAGCACCAGAAGTGAGACCAAGAAAATGATAATACTGGCATTGGTAAAGTAGAGTATAACAAACAACCATGTGCTGAAGCAGAGCAGCACATGGTTAAGAATAAGCTAAAGGAAGACCTCCAAAAAATGTGGCATAAGGTGAGGCTCCTACAAATGTCTGAAAGGGAGAAGCTGCCAAAACAAAAAACAAACAGCAAATTGATAAAGCTTCAGGAAGAAATAAATGGTGTAAATGAAGAACTTTTAGAAGAAGATGAAATGATTATAACAGATATAAACAAACCGATATACGCTGCAGCTACAATCATAACACAGACACTGAATAAGTCCAGCAAAAGAAGCAAAAACAGAAGAGTTTTAAGTTCTGGAAAATAAGAATGCAGATACAGATAAGCAGCTGGAGAAAAGAGTTATCAATAATAGTTGAAACTGGAACAGTTCCTGATAATGGAAAGCTTAGCAGGAAAAAGATTAGAGTGACAGATGATAGGGAAGTTGCACAGTTGACAGAAACATTGAAGGAGAAAGTGCAAGAAAAAGCTAATAAAAATTATAATGTATGAAAAAAGGGAAACCCAGTTTCGTAAGAATAAGATGTTTAAAGAAGACACTAAAAAATTGTACAGAAACTTGTGCATGAAGATTACAGAGGCCAGAGAACCTCTCTCTATGGCAGAAGCAGAGATTTACTTGAACTCACTATGGGGTGAAGAAGCAAAGCATAATGAAAGAGCAGAATGGATAAGAAAGGAACAGAAAAGGAAATTTAGTCACATGGATTGGATGCCTCTACAGATTATGGAAATTACTTCATATTTGTCTAAAGTTCAAAATTGGAAATCCCCTGAAAATGATCAAATACAAAATTACTGACTTAAAGATTTCCCAGTTACTCAAGGGCATATGACAAAAAACTTCAATGTAATAATAGTGGAACCGAAGAAAGCACCTGCCTGGCTGACCACAGGAATAACTTTTTGATAACAAAATCAGGAGACAGCAAGGAAGTCAGAAACTCCCGACCCATTACTTGCTTTACAACCATACACAAAACCCTAAAAGGAATAATAGCCAAAGAATTTCCACACGTTTGGGAGAGCAGTGGTTTACTACCAGCAGAGCAAAAAGGATGTCACCCTGAAAGTAAAGGATGCATGGATCTATTAATGATATCAAAGGCAATATATGAGGACTGCAGGAGAAGAAACAAGAACATAAGTATAGCCTGGATTGATTACCAGAACGCATTTGATAGCGTTCCACATAGCTGGGTGGAAAAATCAATTGAATTGGTAGGAGTGAACAGTAAAATTGTTAGATTTTGTAAACTGTCTTTGGAGAAATGGAAAACAAAGATTATTTTAAAAACAAATCAGTCACAAACCAATTAAATACGAAGAGGAATATCCCTAGGGGACTCTCTTTCACTATTACTTTTTGCATTGCATTCATTCCATTAACAAACAAGCTGAACAGAGCTGATTGAGGATATCAAGTACACGGAAATGAGAAAATAAGTCACTTATTTGTACATGGAAGACTAGAAACTGTTAGGTAGAAATGAGCATGATTTGAAGAATGAAATGAAAATTATGCAAACAATTAGCAAAGATATAAATACGAATTTTGGTTTAGAAAAATTGTGCAATAATATGTTTAAAAAGAGGTAGTGTCCAAAGCAAAATGCGTACAGGAAGCATATTTGAGAATGACATTAAAGAACTGGATCTGAGAAAAGCATATAAGTATTTAGGCATAGAAGAGAATTTTGACATACAGCATAAGAATGAGAAAGGAATGCTGAAGAAGGAATACTTGAGGGGATTGAGACTCGTTTTGGATACAGAATTAAGTGTAAAGAATAAAATTCAAGCAATTGGATCATTGGCAGTACTAGTACTTAGATACATTTTGGGAATTATTAACTGGCGCCAAGAAGAACTGCAAAAAGTAGACCGAAAAAACAAGGAAACTACTAACCATTCATGGATAGCATCACCCATAAGCGGATTTAGATCCCTTGTATGTTCTCGGAAAAGAGGGAGGAAGGGGCTTGATGAAGTTAGAAGCAGCCCATGTAGTTTCCAGTTGGGGAAAAGCTCAGACAGGGCATTCATTCCTCCAGAGCCTAATTGATTAGGTCTCTCAATTGTCCAAGGAAGCGAATGTTGCGTCGATTTTGGCCAAGATTCCGGCCGTCTTTTCCACAGTCCTCGGTAGGGCTGACTGTGCCCTCTATGTTAGTGAATCGACCGATTTTACCCAGGTGCTTTCAGCACCCTATAGATATGCACCGCCTAATTTGGCTATCTTTAAGAACATGGTAAATGAGTTGTTAGCTCAGTGGGTTGTGCGCTTGAGCAAATCACCCTATGGTAGTCCCGCATTTCTTGTGCCCGGGAATTGGAGGAATTACTTTAATGTAGTGGACGACCGCAACGTGAACTCTAAAGTCGTCTTGATTCGTACCCCATGTCTACCATCGAAAAAGCTTTGGATCAGTTTGCCAATGCGGCTATCTTTTCTGTGTTAGATCTGAAATCCGCTTACTAACAAATCCCTCTGTCTGCTAAAAACAAGGCGTTACCGACTTTTGTGGGCCTTTTGTGCTGTATGAGGTTAATAAATTGCCGATTTGGATAAGCGTGTATTCCCAGGCACTCAACACAGTTGTGGATAAAAATTTTGCCGATCTGAAAGGACGTTACCTCTCTAACTTCCTAGATTAATTAGTAGTTTATTATTCCTCACCCGAGGAGCACGTGCTCCAAGTGCAGGAAGTACTGAGCAGACTTCAGGGATCAGGGTTCACCCTGAACCCCAACAAAGTAGTTTTTGGGGCGTCAGAAATCAAGTAACCGTGTCACCTGACCTCTGCAAGGGGCTTTAAGATCCCCTCGGGTGGGTGACAACCATACAAGATTCCCCGATTTCTGTCAATCTCAGAGCGCTGAGGAGATTCAGACAGAAGGTTGGTTACTATGCCCGATTCATCGCAGGATATGGCACTGTTGTTGCTCTGTTACATGAGTTGAAAAGGAAGTTATTGCCGTTCTGTTGGCGGGAGATGCATCAGGCAGCGTTCGATTCTTTGAAGCGCTCCTCATGCGAGGCGCCGGACATCCAGATCCCTAGTTATGACAAGGAATTGTGCTTGCTACCGATGCTGGCAAGGTAATCGTTTCGGCGGTACTCCATCAAGATGTGAATGGCGCATTCGCCCCGATCGCCTACCACAGCTGAGTTTTAACCCGGGCCTAGCGCAAATATAGCACTCATGAGAAGGAATGTTTTTTCGTCGTTTTTGGATGCGAAAATTGCCGATCCTAATTCGAGCAAAAAGATTTCCTCTTGCAATGTGATAATCTTGACCTCTGCTGGTTGCTTAAGAATGTGAAGGACGTGGGACGTGCAGGTAGATGGATTTTATGTCTCGCCCCATTCAATTTCAAGATCCAACATACCCGTGGCCGCGACAATGTGGTAGCCGGCGCGCTCTCGCAAATGTTTAGCGATGACTCTAAATAACACGCAATTGTCGTGTGCTGTTTTGTTAAACTCGTTACCCCTCGTATATTCTTCCCTGGCGGAACATCAGGCTAAGGATTATTTTTGTGCAGACATCCAGGGGAACGTTCAGGCTAAGCCCCCGGCGCCTACATACTTTCAGTTACATGAAGGTCTTTTGTTTTATTACCCTAGGCAGGCGAAGAGACGTAGGTGGGTCATCCCAACTTGTTTGAGGGAGATTTTTTAAAGTATTTCTACTACGCTGTGTTTCCTGGTCACTTTTGCGCGTGGAAGACAAATCACAAGATCGCCTCCAATATCTAGTAGTTGAAGATGCTTTTAAAGATTTTTTACTTATGTTCGTGGGTGCCAAATGTGCCAGTAGGCAAAGCCCGCACAATACTCTAGAGGTTGGTTGCATTCCGCAAATCCTGTAGGCGCCCCTATAGAGAGGTTATTCATTGATTTTGTGGACCCCTTATCCCACACTAATCGGGGCAACAAGGACATTCAGTTGGTAGTAGATTCGTTCTATTTATTCGTGTCCTTTTGTCCGGTGATTAAAATAACGTCACCTAGGTTCTCAGAGTACTTAGGTAGGAGTTAGTTTATGGCATTTGGCATGCCCAAATCTCTTGTGTCAGACAATGCTAAGATTTATTGTTGTAAAGAATTCAAAGTTCTATGTTGAAGTGGGGGGTCGAACATCTCACCAAAATGCCTTAATACACCAAGGGTTCACTCGCGGGAAGAGTGAACTGGAATTAAATTCTGCATTGAAGTTATTCCACCATGAGTCTCACATTACGTGTGTTGAGAATCTGCCATGGCTAGTGCTTGCCTTTAAAACTGCCGTGCATGAGAACATCCGTTACACACCCGACGTCTTAATTTTGGTACGTGAGTCGAAGGGCCCTTTGGCTGTTCGGTGGAATTTGTCCACGGGTAGTGATGTGGATAATTTTTGTCACACAGAAGCGTTATGCACCCGTGGCTGTGGTAACCTGTTGGCAGCCCGTAAGAGAGTGGCTCGGAGATTTAATATAGGGCGGTAGCTTCACCGCTGTAGTGTGGACGATCTGATGCGTTATCGACTCAGGTTTAATAGCTCAAACGGGCAGAATAGAACGGTCATACTCTAATCGATGGGTTCTGTCCCTATCGTTCCTCTAGGCGATCGCCAGGTATCTAGAAATTTCTGTACCCGTCATCCATATCACAAGGTCACCACCGTTGATTGGCCGCCGCGAGAGAGTGAGGGGATTGACAGTCCGAGATTTGATTCACGTGAGCCTTGGATGTGGGCTGTGTTTGTGCCCGGTGGATTCTCTCTTTTGGACATCGGCTTGCATGGAAGGAATGCGAACTGACGGACAGCGATCTACCCTTCGTGCGCCATCAGCCCACGGCGCCAAGTATTGTCATGGCTACGAGTTAGATGTTTGGTCCTGGTTTGTAGATTTTCTAAATTGGATATCTGGTCTTTCGGACGTTCGTGCCCAACGTAGCGCCGGAGTGGAGGGCGCAGAGTAGAGGTAAGGGTATCACGACACTTTGTTTACTTAAATCATTTGTAAGTTAATGTCTAAACATATCATGTAGTATACGATCATGTTTTCACGATATTTTGTGCACTGCGTAAATATCTATAGGCTAAATTAAGCTTGTATTCAGTCCGTAGTTAAATACTGTTATGTGCGAAACTGCCAGGACACACTAGGCCAGTGTGCGACTGTTTTGTTTTAGATTACATGACGTATAGTTCCCGAGAGCGGTACGTCTACTGTGATTTTGTATTTGTTTGTTGCTCGTTTCATGAGCGTGAATGCTTTTTGTTTGCTATGCCTAAATGTAAACGTTATATTGTTTGCCTGCTGAGTAGTAACTGGGCGCGTATAGTACACATTATTAAAGAATATCGGCTTTCAAATTTTGCCTAAGGTATTTTATTAGGGTGGAAACCCCTGACCAGTTTGGTATCGCGGTCCCTCAAGTGCCACCCTATGCTCACGGATGGTTTGGGCCGTCCATGGGCCAAGCACCAAGCACCCCCAAAACTATAGGGCTCGAGGCAAGAACGTCCTTAATACCGCCGTTTTTTGAGTGCAAGAAGGTATTAAGTACAGACCCGGCGATATTCTTTATTTAGCTGCGCATTATTAAAAATAGTCGGCTTTCGACATTTGTTACTAGGTATTTTATTTCGGTGGCAGCTGTCGTGCAGTTTGGTAGTGCGTTCCCTCTGTTGCCCTCAATACGCTTCGTAAAGCCGTGGGACCCGCAGCCGCCGTATAGTCTGTTAAGATGTATCCTGCGTGACCGCACTTACGCCAGGAAATGTGTGTAAGTGTGAAATAGGGGAAGAGTATTCGAGCCGAGATGTGTTACATGTGCTTGTGTTCATCGATGAACCCTTACTCCTTCCCCAAGTTCCGTGGAACCGTGTGTTCTGCAGCCACCGTATAGTCCGGCAAGGTTTATGCTTCATTGTCACCCCCACGCCAATGCCCGACCCCCTGGTGTGTGTGACCCTGGAGGGCGTTGTAAACCACAGTGCGGACGCTCTGTGAAGTTTGAACGTCCACGTGTCAACGAGAGGAGAGCAGATGAATTATCCGAGTGCAGGATGTCAGCACATTTCACCACGCGCTCGTTGGGGTTTAACCGAGAATTAACGTAAGCGCATACGGACACGTCCGTAGAAGCGTGATCTGTGGAAGCAGCAATATTCTTGCGGGGAAATATCGCCGTGTGGATTGGTAGAGTGCCGGGACTTACCGCAGCTTATGTGTGGAAGCACCGAGTGTCTCTAATACGTGATGAAAGGAAAAGGTCAATTGTGACATCGACAGAATTGGTAGTAAAAGTGAATGAAACGAAATTTGAAAGAACGATAATTTCGTATGTTAACGTTATAGAATGTATGAAAATACAAAATGTTAATTTTTCCCCAAAAAGTACAATGTAAAATTTCGCGCCCGCCTATGGTTCGCGACGTACCGCAACGTATTTGTGGAAGTCCCCGTATACCTGTAATGCGTAATGGAATGAAAAGGTAATTGTGACATCGTAAGAATTGGTAGTAAAATTAGATGACACAAAATTTTAATGCATTATAATTTCGAACGTTGACGTGATAGACCGTATAGAATTACGAAAAGTTAATTTTCTCCCAAAAGTGGCATGTGAAATTTCGCGTCCGGCTAGGATAAAATGTTGGTATATGTATGTCCAGACGCGGAAGGCAAGTGTGTTGGTCACCCCTGTGTTCAGCACGTGAATACTGAAACGCATCGGTGGTCGGGGAAAAACTCTTGCTAGCGCAGGCGTCTCAAAAGTGCAATGTGTCACTACAAGAAGGTGACGTTCAACTTAAAAGGCGCTGTAGCTCTGTAAGTGTAATTGAACACGCGCAAGAGCATGATGTTTTCTGCCATAGCAGCAAGTCATGTACACCAGTCAAACCACAGGTACGAAGGTGATATCACAAGCCCATCAGACATCTATGTTTAAAGCCACTGACGCAACTTAGACCATTCGTGGTCTTGGATGTGTCGAATGAAGGAACGGGAAAAGACGCCTAGGTGTCCGTATAAAACGTAACCCTAGAGGAACCCCACAACATCATGGAATTGTTGTGTTGGTTGCCTTTGTGCATCGTGAAACAAGGAAAATATGAGGTTTGTGTTAGAAGCTGCGAAGACGAAGCGTGTTGGAGGTAGGTGAAGTTTGTACAAGAAACATCATTGCAACGAGTTGAAGTTAAAGGCCAGCGCACATGTTGCAGCATGATCATCACGAATGTGCTTGCGCAAAATCAGTTACATTCACTTACACGATTCTTGTGTTTGAAGTGCTTAAGTTTATGGTTGCCGAATGCATGGCAGAGGAACATTATTTGGCGATCGCGAGAGTAGGTACTGATCCGAATTAGAAGAACGTACCATGCTGAATGTACATACCGAAAAGATTAAACCTAAGAGGAAAGGGAGGGGAACCATATCGATTGGCACCTAATCGTCAACTCTTCCTTTTGCGTTTAATCTTCTTCTCTGTTGTACATTCACCATGGTAGGTTCTTCCAATCCGGATCATTATCTACTTTAGCGTTCGCTTTTACTAATGCAAGAGCCAAACAATATTCATGTACCCCCCTGGCATTCGGTAACCACAACGAGAGCACCACAAACACATGTCTGTTTGTAAACGTACGCGATATTACGCATTTGCATTCATAAAATCATCATCCTGGAACATGTGCTTAACCCCTTTAGAGAGAATTAATGCACGGCCTTAACTAGGTGTTCGTTGCTGCTGCACCCATCCCGGTGTTTGCTGCTGCTACTGCTCCTTTGTGAAAGAGGCGTTCAGCTGCGCAGGGTGTCGAGAAACACAGGTAAATGCAGTGAATGTTTTTATTATTAATATATACAGTGATCCCTAAAAAACAAAACATTTAGTTAAATTGGGCGTTTATTTAATTAAGCAGTAGTGATACATAGATTTATACAGCTGTCACGAGTTCCTCGAACAGATGACGATCGTCTATGAGGTCACCGACATTAGGCACCGATTCGACGTCCGTCACTGCAGTAAAGGACGATGCCACGTAAGACAGTACGTCTGGCAATGCGAGTGTGTAATTGCGCAATTGTTGATGTACGATGTGAAACTTTCGGGTAAGGTATTGTGGGTCCAGTATCGTTAGGGTTTATGTATTGCGTGCCAAAATACAGTCTTGCCGACCCGTAGTATTTCGCGGTGATAGGCGGAAGGGACCGCTCTCGCATCATACCCCCGCCGCTGCCCCGGTTCCTTCTCCACTGCAGATTGAAAGGATCTTCTTGGGAGACAGTACGCCAGCGTATCGATATACTC
>Ga0123354_10019569_pt1 | contig 10631 bp, 10 predicted proteins | sample TergutLab28metaG_2_FD_97872 | JGI IMG/M metagenome (GOLD analysis project Ga0123354, IMG submission 97872) | Labiotermes labralis P4 segment gut microbial communities from Petit-Saut dam, French Guiana - Lab288 P4 | ecosystem: Host-associated > Arthropoda: Insects > Digestive system > Gut ...
ATCGGCAAATTCGTCCACCTGGAGTCGTCTTCCCAGGAGACCAAATTCCAGATCTCGTGGAACCCATCCACATAGATGGGGCCTTGTATGGTGAGTTTTTGCCTGTTACAAGCGGCGCGCCACCTGAGACGGGACAAAAGTCACCAGCTAGTGGGAACTTCCCATCACCCCAGTACTTGCATTCTGAATAACCCGGTGTCCTGGCGAATTTTTAGCACAGGACGCCAGATTTCTCAGAATCTAACAGGCAACTACGGGGTGCAGCAGGCTACTGGAAGCAAAAGTACCGTCTTGAACGGTGGGTGGTCCAAGACGGTACTTTTGTTTCCATTTTCTAGTAACTGGGGTACGCGACCAGGGGAAACGACCAACTGAAGATGCCCGGGGCGTCCCCAAACAGCGCAACCATGCAGCCGGGCCGCGGCAGAGAGTTCCGGTCCATCGCGGCGTCAGCCATGATGGGTCGGGCGGGCAGCAATCCTAGCCACCAGCGAAGTTGCCCGCCCGTAATACCACCCAACGTCACCACGACCACCCACTACCAACCCCACTCGACGCTCACTGTCGACTTAGTGTCGTCAAACACGGCGTGTCGAGGCCATAATCCGGGAACAACTCGACAGTGAACGAGTCATGAGGGTGGGGAATGACCACCCCGCGTTTCACGCGCCCCTCCCTAGAGGGGAATTTACTTCGCCGCACCCCCCCACGGGAGGGGAATCCGGTCCACCGATGGGTACCGGCGGGCGATCAACCCGAGCACAAGCTAAGAAGATGGTTTCTGGAGACGTTTTGCCTTGTCATGCGCGTTTGGCCCTTGTCGGGATGAGAGGACTCGAACCTCCGATCTCCTGCTCCCAAAGCAGGCGCGCTAGCCACTGCGCTACATCCCGGTGCCCGAAGGCCCCACCAATATTACACGGGTTGGCCGCATCGGGGTGGCCTAGGCGTTTTCGGCGTCCGCAACCTCTCGCAGACGGCGGACGTGGCGCTCCTCCCCGCTAAACGGCGTCGTCAAGAATGCTTGCACCAAAACCCAGGCAAACTCGGCGGCCGTGAAGCGCGCCCCCATGGCAATGATGTTCGCGTTGTTGTGGGCCCGGGCAAGAGTTGCCAGGTCCAGGTGCGTCACCAATGCGGCCCGGGCGCCATGCACCTTGTTTGCCGCCAGCTGCTCGCCGTTGCCTGACCCGCCAAGCACGATACCAAGCGCTTCTACACCGGCGGCTTCGTCGGCCACCACGGCCTTGGCGCAGGCGATGCAAAAGCCCGGGTAGTCGTCGCCGGCGTCATAGACGCTTGCCCCGTGATCGATCACCTCGTAACCGGCGCCGCCCAATTGGGCAACCAGTTTCCTCTTCAGCTCGAAACCCGCATGGTCTGATGCGATATGAACACGCATGGCACTCCTTTCTCCCGCCTTCTATTCTGCGCGTTTTGCCAGAATTTCGCTGAACTGCGCCTCGTCTAGCACCGGCACACCCAGTGCGACCGCCTTGTCTGCCTTGCTGCCCGGGTTGGCGCCGACGACAACGTAGCTCGTGTTCTTGCTGACGGATGAGGACGCCCGGCCGCCCCGGGCGATCACCGCCTGCTCTGCATCCAAGCGGCTGAAGCCTGCCAGCGTGCCGGTGACTACGAACGTCATCCCGGCCAGGGGCGCCTCCCCCGCCACCACCTGCTCGGCCATGGTCACCCCGGCCGCCGCCCAGTGCTCGACGATGGCGGCGTGCCAATCCACCGCGAACCAGTCGAGCACCGCCGCGGCGATGATCGCGCCGACGCCTTCTGTTTGCGCCAACTGTTCTGCCGTGGCGTCCCTGATCGCCTGTACCGACCCGAACCGGCTGGCCAGCGCTCGCGCCGCCACCGGGCCGACGTGCCTAATCGACAAAGCGTTCAGCACCCGCCACAGCGGCGCTTGCTTGGCGGCCTCGATCTCGCGCAGCATCTGCAGCGCCTGCTCTGTGGGCTGGCTGGGCTTCTTGGCGTCGCCCACCGTAAAGAAGAACGGCACCGCAATGACCTCGCCGGTCTTGGGATGCTCGCGCCACACCAAAACACCCGCCAGGTCGGCGGCCACCAGGTCGAACAGGGTGGCTTCGCTGGCCAGCACGGGCGTCTGCAAACTTTGGGACGCCCCCTCTGGGCGTCCAAAATCGGGGTTGGTCAAGGCGACGGCCGCCTCCCAGCCGAGTGCCTCGATATCCAGTGCGCCGCGGCCCGCCAGGGCTGCCACCCGCTCAGACAGCTGAGCCGGGCAACACTTAGTGTTGGGGCAGCGGATGTCCTTGTCATCCTCCTTTTCGGGAGCCAGTTTGGCTCCACAGCTCGGGCAGAACTCCGGCATGACGAACTCGCGGGTTTCCCGGCCTTGCCGCAGCTCGACCACTGGGCCAACCACCTCCGGGATCACGTCGCCGGCCTTGCGCAACACAACGATGTCGCCGATGCGCACCCCCTTGCGCTTGACCTCACCGGCATTGTGAAGCGTTGCCCGCGACACGGTCGAACCAGCCACCCGCACCGGTGTCATCACTGCAAAAGGCGTCACACGGCCCGTGCGCCCAACGCCCACCTGGATGTCCAGCAGTTCTGTGTTTACCTCTTCCGGCGGGAACTTGTAGGCGATGGCCCACCGCGGCGCCCGGCTGCTGGTGCCAAGACGGCGCTGGGTTTCAAGGTCGTCGACCTTGACCACCACGCCGTCCAGCTCGTGCGGGATCACCGGATCGTGGCGGTGCTGCCCCACCCATGTGACGTAGTCTGCGATCTCGGCGGGCGTCTTGACCACCTTGAAGTGCTCGGAAACCGGCAGCCCCCAGCCGCGCATCAGCTCGTAGGCCAGGGACTGGTCGGCGATTTCGACGCCTTCATGGGCGCCCAGCCCATGGCAGATCATCGACAGCGGCCGCGATGCCGTCACCTTCGGATCCTTTTGCCGCAGCGATCCGGCGGCGGCGTTGCGGGCGTTGGCGAACGGCGCCTTGCCCGCCTCGACCAGAGCTGCGTTCAAGTCCTCGAACTTGGTCACCGGGAAAAACACCTCGCCCCGGACCTCGACCAGTGGTGGTATGTCGCCGATTAGCCGCTTCGGGACGGCATCGATGGTGGCGACGTTGGCGGTGATGTCCTCGCCCACCCGGCCGTCGCCCCTTGTGGCCGCCGATTGGAGACGCCCGTCGCGGTAAACCAAGTCACAGGCCAGCCCATCGATCTTGAGCTCGCAGAGCCAGCGGTCGATGGTGCCTGCTTGGCGTTCCGCGCGGGCGACCCAGGCCATCAGCTCTTCCTCGCTGAACACGTTGTCAAGGCTCAGCATCGGTTGTGGGTGCGTCACCGGCGCGAACTGATTGCTTTGAGACGCCCCCACACGCTGCGTTGGCGAATCAGGAGTGCGCAGCCCCGGTGTGGCGTCTTCAAGTGCTATGAGCTCGCGCATCAGCGAGTCGTATTCGGCGTCCGACATTGTGGGGGCGTCCAAACCGTAGTACTGCTCCTGAGCGGTGGTGATGAGGTCGACGAGGTCTTGCCACTGGTGCCACTGGGCTGGCGTGGGATCAGTACTGAGGTCAGGCAAATTCGCGGTCATGACACCATTGTGGCATGCGACACTGGTGGCCGATGGGGCAACCGCTTGCTGTGACGGCTATTATCAATGCCCGTGACTATCAAACCAACGAAGCTGGGGGCATGATGGCAGTAAAGAAGAAGCGCGGCGATCGTTATGACGCCGCTCGTGTACAGATGCCGCGCAATCTGAACGGCATTTTCCCGTACCTGATGAAGGGCCGCAACGCATCGGTTGCCTACTACCCGCTTGACATCGATGTCGAAAACCTGATGGCCTACATCGAGAGCCACAAGGGCACCGAAAATGAGGTGACGCTTTTCCAGGCGGTCATGCTGTCGCTGGTCAAGGTGCTGCGGGTGCGTCCAACGCTCAACCGCTACATCATTGGGCGACGCGTCTACCAGCGCCGCAACGTCGTTTTCTCGTTCATCGCGCGCAAGAAGTTCATTGACGACAGCGAAGAGACCAACGTTCAGGTGAGCATCAAGCCTGATGACGATCGCGCCACCATCATTGAAAAGCTCAAGGGTGAGACCAAGATCGCCAAGCAGGAAGACTCGGACAAGGACGACGATAAGGTCATCGCCGCATTCTTGCGGCTGCCGCGCAGTTTGCTGCGCCTGGCTGTGCGGGTCCTCGACTGGTATGACTTCTACTTCGACACGCCAGGCTTCCTTCGGGGCCTGGATCCACTGCGGTGCAGCGTCTATGTGGCCAACCTTGGCAGTGTCGGTTTAGGCGCGCCTTACCATCATCTGTTCGAGTGGGGCACCTGCTCCATTTTCATGACCATCGGCAAGATGGGGCCCATGGTCTGCGTCGGTGAGGACGGGCAGCCGACTGTCCGCAAGATGCTGCCGCTGCGTTTCACTATCGATGAGCGTATCGCTGACGGTTACTACGATGCCCGGGCGCTGGATCTTATGATCGAGTACTTGGGTCACCCGGAGCAGCTCGAACAGATGTAACCGGCTGGTGCTACGCTGGCGGTTATGCAGATTGTCGACGCCCAAGACACCACCCAGAAACCAGCACGGGGGCCACAGTGCTGGATGATACTTGCCGGCGCTCTCATCGCTGGAGCGCTGGTGTCCGTCACCGGTCTGCCCAACTGGTTCCGCGCACTAGGCTTGGTGCCGTTGCTTGTCGTGGTGCTGGCCATCGTCATCGTCCGCCGCCGATACAAGGCGACATCCGGCGAAAAGGGTCTGTCTTGGGGCAGCCTGATTCCGCTGTTCTTGTTGGTGGTCGTTCTCTTCGCGGCCTTCACGGAGTTGGTGTTCACTCACTGGAGTGGCGCACCCTGGTGGCACATGGTTCTGGTAGGCCTTGGCACAGTAGCCCTGGCGTATGGCCTGTTGTATTGGTTGTGGCGCCCGAAGAAAAAGCCGGAGTGATTCCTGCGCGAGGCGCCCAATAACCATTCACATCCGGATGAGCTTGCTCCCATGGAGTCCCCCTATGACTTTGCACACGTAATACTACATGCTGTATAGTATTACAGGCGATAAGATAGTCAGGAGGTGCGGGATGCCAGATGCGACCAACGCTATTGGCGTGGCCGGGGCCTTGCTCGATGCCAGCGTGCTTGCCGTCGTGGCAAGGGGCGACACCTATGGCTACGCGTTGACCCAGCAGATCCGGGAGCGCCTGGCGGTGGCCGAGTCGACTATCTACCCCGTGTTGCGGCGTCTGCAATCTAACGGCTGCCTGTATTGCTACGACGTGCCAACTGACGGGCGCAACCGTCGCTACTATGCCTGCACCGAACTGGGACGCCGGCGGCTTAACGAACTGGCAGCCCAGTGGCAAGAAATGAAAACCATGCTCGACTCATTGCTCACAACGGAGGCAAAATGACAATTGAGGCATACATCGCAGCGCTGCGTCAAGCAATCCATGTGCTGCCCCAAAACGAGATCGACGCCGCTGTCGCTTATTACTACGAGTATTTAAGCGACGCCTCCGACCCCGCTGCCGCTATGGCGGGATTGGGGACGCCCAAAGAAGTCGCCGCCAGCATCCTGGCGAATTACGTCGGGAAGCCGTCTAACAAACCGAGCCTCAACGTCGCCTGGGCAGTTGTGCTTGGAGTGCTGGCTGCTCCGCTGGCCGCTCCCCTGGTAATTGGCGTGATCGCATTGTTGATCGGTTTGGTCGCCGTTATCTTTTCATTGGCAGCCACCGGCGCTGCCCTCACACTGGCCGGTGCTGGCGCATTTGTGGCCGGGCTGGCAGCCATTTCACACGGCCTGGCAGCCGCTCTGACGTTGGCCGGCGGCGGCCTGCTGATGGCGGGCATTGGTTTACTGTTCACCTTCGGAATAATCCAACTAGCACGACTCGGCGTCACAGGACTGGCCCGTCTCGTAATCAAAATGACAAGGAAATCATCATGAAACACGCTTGGAGCATCATCTGGAAACTCGTTTTGATCCTTTGTGTTGTGGGGCTCATCATCCTGGCCATCGGCTGGGCAAAGGGCGGGTTCGGCTCACTCACGATCGGCAGCGGCGGAATACATGCCGCCAAAACCCACGACCAACACATCAACGAACAAAGCCTTGATTCTTTCAGCATCATCAACGTCGACTCCGAAACGATGGATATCAGCGTTGTCACCGGCGACCATTATGGTTTGAAGGTGGACGCCACAAACACACCCCGCACCATCACCTGGTCAAACAAATCGGGCACCCTTCAACTGCAGCAGTCCTCAGCGGGCAGCATCACAGTGGGCCTTGAGAAGGTCATAGCGGTTATCACCGTGCCAAGCAACGCCGGTTTGACATCCATTTCGGTCAAGTCGTCCGCCGCCAAGGTGTCAATCGCAGCTGATTGCGGCACCTTGACAGTAAATACATCGGCCGGCCTAATCGATGTTTCGGGCTTGGTCAGTGGCGACGCCACAATAACTTCAGACGCCGGGGCGATCACGGTGTCAGGCTCCATCAAGGGCGACGCCAAAGTATCGTCATCGGCAGGAGCGATCACCGTGACCGGGACGACCGGCGCCATTTCGGCAAGCACCGAGGCGGGTATGGTGACAATCACCGGCGCCAGCCCGTCAATCGATGTGCACTCGACAGTTGGCGCAGTGACCGTGACCGTGCCGGGCACATGGGCGTCCACCAATTACAAACTGTCGACCACAATCGGTAGCATTGCCGCATCTGGAGCCGGGGCCCCGAGTCAGGCCAATTTCGGCACGAAGCAGGGCGGGCCGTCCACCGGGTACGACCTGCTGTTGAAGATCGACACAACAGTCGGGGCGATCACCGTTGACTTGGGCGATTAATGCCAGAATCCGCCGGTTGACGTAGGCTGTTGCCCATGCGATGGAGAGGGTTGCTTCACTGGACAACGATCACGCCGATCGTCTCCTTCATCGTGCTCGTGCCCAGCTGGATATGGCACCCAGCACCTTGGGTGATGGCCATTGAAGCCGTGTTCCTGATCGCTTCCGTGCTCGCGGCGGTGCACCACGCGGAGGTGATCGCCCATAAGGTGGGCGAACCGTTCGGCTCTTTAGTACTGGCCGTGGCTGTCACGGTGATCGAGGTGGCGCTGATAGTCACCCTCATGATCTCTGGCAAGGGCGACACATCGACCCTGGCCCGCGACACCGTCTTCGCCGCGATCATGCTGACGATGAACGGCATCGTCGGTATCTCATTGTTCGTCGGCGCCGTGAAACACCATCTGGCCGTCTTCAATCCCGAGGGCACCGGGTCGGCGCTCGGGGCGGTGATCCTGCTAGCCTGCCTTTCGCTGGTGTTGCCGCGCTTCACCACCTCAGAACCAGGCCCAAGGTTCGTCTCAGCGCAGCTCATCTTTGTCGCCATTGCTTCGCTTGTGATATATGCTCTGTTCGTTTTCACACAGACGATCAAGCACCGCGATTTCTTCCTGCCGGTAGCCGACGCACCAATTGAAGACGCCGGCACACACGCCGGCCCACCCGGGCCCATGGCCTGGACCACCAGCATCATCCTGCTTCCGATCGCATTGATTTGCGTTGTCGGCCTGACAAAGGTCGAGTCCCCCGCCATTGAGGTCGGCGTACGGGCGCTGGGGTTCCCGCCGTCGTTCGTCGGCGTGATCATCGCCATTATGGTGCTGCTGCCTGAGTCGATCGCCGCGGTCAAGGCCGCGGCGCAAAACCGGACGCAAATATCGCTCAACCTTGGTTATGGCTCGGCGATGGCGTCCATTGGCCTGACCATCCCGACCCTGGCGCTCGCCTCCCCCTGGCTGCCCACCCAGCTGACACTTGGCCTGACACCCATGCAAATCATGCTGCTGGCGGTGTCGTCGATGGTGGCGGTGCTGACGGTTGTGCCAGGGCGCGCCAAGACGCTGCACGCCAGTCTGCAATTGGTGCTTCTGGCCGCTTTTATTTTCTTAGCGATCGTGCCGTAGATTTGGCGCCTGTGATCAAGATCATTGAGCTTCCGCCCGCCAGCCAACCAGATGCAAACCTGCAACAGGGCGTGCTGGCGGTCAACCGTGCGACCGTCATCGAAAAGATGGGCGACGCCGAGTTTGCCATGCAGCCCCACCAGTTGCACAACCGGCTGACGCCATCGCCCGACTGGGCCAGCGTTGTGGCCGCCGCCGTCGACGACGACCAGGTGATCGGCTATGCCACCGGTCTGGCGCCTCAAAGCGACAACACCGCTCTCAGCGAGATAGGCGTCGTCGTGCACCCGGATCATCGCCGTCTTGGCATTGGCGCTGAGTTGCTGGCCTGGGTGGAGCGGTGGAGCATTGATTTGGGACGCTCCACACTCGTCTCGTCAATGTTGGCACCCTGCCCGTCGCCCGCCACCCCGTTGGTGAGCGCCCCGACAGGCGACACATTCCCAGCCGACCAGCGGGGCTGGTTGTTCGCAGCGCGACACGGTTACGCCCTGGAGCAGGTGGCACGCGTCAGCCTGCTGCACTTGCCAGTAATTGATTTGGACGCCCTGAAGCAAGAAGCACTGTCCCACGCCGAGGGCTACCGGCTGCACACCTGGTTCGGCCTGATGCCCGTGCAATGGCAAGGCGGCTACGCGGCGCTGCGCTCCCGGGTGCCATACGATGAGCCGAACGCCGGCATCGAGGTTGAGGAAGAGGTTTGGGACGCCCAGCGTGTCCGCCGGGACTGCGAAACCGATGAGTCGATCGGCGTCCACCGGCTAACCGTGGCTGCGGAGCACTTAGCCAGCGGGCAGTTGGTGGCCTTCACCGAAATCTATCTGTCCCCTGACCGCCCGGACTGCGGCTTCCAGGGCTACACATTCGCCCGGGCCGACCACCGCGGACACCGGCTGGGCCTGCTGGTCAAGACGGCCGCGATCGATGCCCTGGCGGCAGCCTACCCCCGCGTCGACCACATCCAGACTGACAACGCCGGTGAGAACTCCTGGATGCTGGCGATCAACCACGCCATGGGCTACGAGCTGGCGGCGGTCAGTGCCCAGCTGCAGAAGAAACTGGTCTAGATTCCGATGTCCATGAAATTGCCAGGCCGAGTCCGGACCTATATAATTAGGTTCTATTCAATCGATGGAATACATGAATGCAAATTCTATTGGAGTTCGTGGAGTGGTGGTGAGTTGCATTGAGCCTAGCTTTATGCCGCAAACGTAACACAATATTCAACGCCGGCTTAGTTTGTTTCACATTACTACTGCTGGTTGGGTGTGCTCCCTCTGAGATGATTGCACAGCCGTCCCAGACAGATACTTCAACAGGCCCGGCAGCGCCACCGCCCTGGGTACCGTCGCAGCCAATTGTGGCACCCTCGGCGTTAAGTGATGCTGAACTGATGGCGTTGCGCGATGAGTCCGCAAAGAGTTTCGCCCAATCATTGGATATTGTCGACCCACCGGTGGTTGCACTGGTTCGGTGGACTTCTCAGTTTGATTGGGGGCCGACCATCGCACAGTGTTTGCAAGATGCCGGGTTCAATATTGTTGGAGCTGCCAATGGGATCAGTGCTCCTGATGGGATTGGGGCGGCCCAGTCGAGTGCTTTCAATCTGGCCTACTACACGTGTTTCGCCGAGTACTCGATGAATCCGACATTCAATCAAACGTATACAGCTGATCAGTGGGGTTTGCAGTATGACTATGACGTGGAATGGTTAGTGCCTTGCTTGGCAGCCTTCGGCGTGACGGTATCGCAGCCGCCGACGAGACAGACGTTTATCGCGCAGGGTTTGCAGGCGGGGTTTCCGACTTGGAGCCCGGGGAGCGAAGCAGACTTGGCGTATCAAGCGAAATCATGGGATGAGAACGCAGCGATGATACAGACATGTCCATTTGATCCGCCGAACGAATACATGTGGGGTGGTTGATGCCTGCAATTTCCGGAGCTTCGGGAGTATGTGTGGGTGGTTTGTTGGCTGTCATGACTGCCGTTGTTCGTTGACTGTCGGGTTGTTCCCGGTTTGTGGCCTCGACACCCGGCGTGGCTCAATTGGCACCCTATCTGTTCACCGAGAGTTGGGTTGTCACCACCTGGGGACCGCAATCTGGGCAGGTAGCTGGTAACAGACCAACTCTCGACCACACACCGGACAGGCCCACCAACTGGACGCGACCTGCCAGTTGGATGGGGCGTCCCAAACCGGGGATGCTCACCTGTCCAGGGTGACGTTGTAGGCAATCCAGCCACCACATACCACCGCCCAGGTCGCGGAAGACAACCAAAGCAGCACCCACGGTGAGGTGAGCGGCGGCGTCACCAATCAGCGCAACCATGCAGTCAGTCACGGCAGGGGTTATCGAGCCATCGCAGCGAAGCCGATGGGCCGGGCGGGCGACCAGCCCAGCCACAAGCGAAGTTGTCCGCCCGAAATCTCGCCCAGCGTCACCATAACCACCCTGTTGCTGACGCGACACCCCTGATATGGAGGGGAATTTACTTCCGCGCCACCCGGGAGGACCACCCCGTCCGCTTCGCGTCCACCCCCTCACGGGAGAATTTTGCCACCAGCCCACCGCAATTCACGTAATCAGTAGAAACCAGCCCGACATTGGCATGCTGGATTAGAATCTGCTGCAAA
>Ga0123354_10019570_pt1 | contig 10630 bp, 9 predicted proteins | sample TergutLab28metaG_2_FD_97872 | JGI IMG/M metagenome (GOLD analysis project Ga0123354, IMG submission 97872) | Labiotermes labralis P4 segment gut microbial communities from Petit-Saut dam, French Guiana - Lab288 P4 | ecosystem: Host-associated > Arthropoda: Insects > Digestive system > Gut ...
ACACACACACACACACACACACACACACACACACACCTGTCTCCTACTTCAAAAGGACACATTTCGTATGATAATCGCCTGCAGCCTGTCACACGTGCCCATAACTTAACGTTTACATCCTACATGCTGACAAAATAATTTAAACTGGTGTAGACATGCATATAGCGGAATGATGAATATTTTTAAAAAATAAAGGACTTACGAAATACGGCATCTTAGTTTTAAACATTTTTATTCTTTTCGTATATTGTTGAGTAAATTTTAGGAGAAGAATATCCTATAAAAAGTGTTTTTGTAATAACCTGTACGATTACATAAATAACTTGAACTCCCATCTTGTGTCTGGCCCACCTAATAACTTTTAACTAATGGGTAGAATATTGGAAGTTAGGCGGACGGTACGAATGTCCATGGTGTGACGGACACTCAAATGCGGTAGAGATGTCCTACCTTACCGCGGAAGCGGACAGTACGGCAGTCAGATTAACGTGCCTGTTGACAATGTAATGGGAATGTGTATGCTGCTGTTTGTTGTGTCTGTGGCCCAATGTATCTGACCCAGGTTCGTGCAAGTAAATGTCTCCGCCTTTGCTTGCATATCCCAGAGGCTTCTTTCGTCCTACCCTTCAAAACAGGGCGAGCGACTCATTAATTCTTCTTGACTTTATAAGATTTCAGTAAAGGATTCCTTCCTTCCCCCCCTCCCCCCCCTCCAATGCAAAGATGTACTCGTTTGCTTCTTCTCTGTTTTCAAGACTCATTTCGAGGCTAATTGAATTGATTTTTCCGTCCGTTTCTTTGTCTGCTTGTGTCTTATGTTCGACTTGAATTATGTACATATGAGCTTTCTAGAGCAGTTTCTCGGAGTTCATTCTTCCCACACGTTCTACATTTCTTTTGATACTGTTGCAATTTGCCTATCGCATCTCTTGCGTCCCTTTCTTGCGTATCTTCAATTATTTTACTTCATTTGTCTGTGTAATTTCTAACAGATAAATCAGAAACCCCCCTAAGTTTTTAGAATTTTATCCTCTTCCTACGTTTTGCTTTGTGGGATCCATATTTCTCCAGAATACGAAGTTGATTTTTTAAGCGCTTTGATGGGGAAACCTGAGGGAAAGAGACCACTTGGAAGACCCAGGCGTATATGGGAGGATAATATTGAGATGGATCTTCAGGAAAAGGGATGTGGGTGTATAGAGTTCATCGATGTTGCTCGGGATAGGGACAGGTGGCGGGAACTTATAAAGGCGCTAATAAACTTTTTGTTCCATAAATTGCGGGGAATTTCTCGACTAGCTGAGAACCGATTAGCTTCTGAGGAAGGTCTCTGCTCTGTGGAGTAAGTAAGTGAGTGAGTGAAAGAGTGAGTAAGTAATTAAGTAAGCGTTACAAAATACACCTACATAACTAGATTTTTACGAGTATGTATTGTGAACGTCAAAGTGCATTTCTGATAGGAACAGTTCTAACAAAAACTACGTTTCTGGCTTTTAATCCAGTCAAAGTCGGAAAGACCCCTTTTTACGTCATCTCAGAACAAAGGGAAGATACCGCATGTTGAGGAACAAAATCCGATTACTCGAAGTGGCTTGCTCAGCCTCCAACCTTGATTACATTTATTTGTATTCTTTGAAGCCACAAGCTACGAATATGGATTAAATTTTAAACCTTTCACTTAATATGTTACATTTGCACGGTAAGTCAACAACAGTCTTGAAATATTCATCATGCAGTTTTACGAAAGCATATTCTAACATTTCTCTGCAGTCAACTGAACCAATCTGAAACCCATTAGGTCTATGTTCAAGCCGTGAAGAACTAAGCCAATATTTGCTCTCATATTCCCCCAATTAATGTTTAGCTATGAAGAGAGAAATTCTTAATTCACAGAAGGGAAACGAGGTACATCAAAGTATTGACATAGATGCAATGCTAAATAATCTGAAGCCAAAAGAAAGCTGTTAAATAAGAGGCGAATAGCGTCATACCTGCAAACGGCGATTTGCAGTTCCACTGTCTGCAACCATTCGTACAAGGCAGAATTTTCAGTTTCCTAAATAATATTAAGTAAAAGAAAAGCTTCTTCGTCAATATATTACCACTGATATTCGGATACAGGCCTGAGTGTAGTTATTGTTTACATAATGGATACATCTAAATTATGTGTGCTTGTGAGTGACGTGTGTGTAGTACCTATTGGGAACACAGCACTTGAGAAACCTAGACGTGATTACAGATAAATTTTAAGAGAAATGGTTTGTGAAGTTGTAGACCAGATAAAAACTTCCGGAATATATGGTCTAATTGAGGGATTTTATAAGGAAGCTAATGTGATTAAAAATTCGTGGAAGAAATAGTACTATCGCTAGGCATGAAAGGAATACGTTTTTGAAGAAATACCCTACAGCATGAACTTCGTTATCTGTAAAAATCAAATTTGAATTCAGTAGGCCTAGCATTTTCAAAAGTGAAATTTTGAAGTCTTATTAACCTGAAGTAAATGCGGACTGAAGAAACAGGTTTGATGAGCAGGAACATTGCGCCTTGGTAGTCACATGTCGCGCCCGATGAAGGCTGGGGTAAATTTATGAGGCTGACACTGAAATTCATAAGCTACAATTCTCTGCCATATGCTTCCTCCATCTCCATCTTTCTTTCCACATATTTCTTAAGAAAATTTTAATTTAGTCTAATTCAAAATGATTCGCGTTATTTCTTTCCTGTTACACCTTTGTAACATTACTACTACTACTACTTTTTTTCCTGTGGTGCTGCGGCCCAACGCGGGCCATGGCCTCCTCATTCTTCAGGTTTCTAGATCACACACAACGACTCATCACAGTCGGTAGGACTCCTCTGGACGCGTGATCAGCGCGTCGCAGAGACCTCTATCTGACAACACACAACACTCACAACAGACAAACATCCATGCCCCCGGTGGGATTCGAACCCACAATCTCAGCAGGTGAGCGGCCGTAGACCTATGCCTTAGACCTCACGGCCACTGGGACCGGCTACTACTTCTACTACTACTACTACTACTACTACTACTAGTACTACTACTACTACTACTACTACTAATAATAATAATAATAATAATAATGGTGTATATGAGATTGAAGCATTACTAAACATAGGTGATAAAAGTAGCTTGGAAGTTGTGATGGGCTATGGATGTTAAGGCTACTGTCGTACGCAATTCGACGCTGTGTAAGGTAGCATATACGTACCAAGGTTTCAGCAGAGCTCCCTGCCTCTCTTTAATCTAAGAGAATTTCGTAGGAAAACGTTAATATTTAAATAATCAAGTAACCTAATCTGTCTAAAAATTCCATAATTACTCCTTTGTTGAAGTAATTCTACCGTCTTATAAGACCCTCTTTTCGCTGTCGGTTCTACAAGACCCTCCATTTTGTCACATGTTGAGACAGCAAACTCCATCTCACATATAACAGTTTCTCTAACGTGCGTTGTACTATTACTTTCCCTTTTAAAAAATGGTTTCCTTAACTTCATAATTTCCGAATTAATAATAATAATAATATTTATTAACTGCAATTGGGTTGTCACCCGGTGGCAGTACACATTTACACACAAGAACAACATAGAACAACACAATTAACCAATGACAACACAAAAAAAAAATAACGTCCGAACAACACAAATACAGACTAATGTGGAAGATGGAAGAGTGGAAGAGTGCGGTCCGTGCCCCTTCTTTTCGAGTTATAGTGCCTTTCATTATATTTCGTCCGTGAGTACTACGTGACTTGCTTCCGAACCTTCCTCATTTAATCAACCCAGAAATACAGGAAGAATATTTGGAATTATGAGGTGCATAATTCATTTCCCCATTCATATTTGTTATATTGAACATTGCGTTAAAAATGCCTGGAAGCCAAACTGCAACTTGGATTCTAACATTCGGTTAGATGCAATTATCGTATATGTCACAGTATGAGATTCTTATAGAGGCAATGAGCATCTCGAGGCAACCTTCCGCGTGAACAGGTAATGAGAGATCAAAAATGGCGTGAAATGTGGAGTATTTCAACTGTTTGGACAGCAGGATAAATAAATAATGCGAGATATACAAGTGAAATTTTACCTATGATTACCATGGAAAAAGCACATTCAATAACAAGAAGACTCTCTTCACCAGCAAATTGGACTTATATTTAAGGAAGAAGCCATATTTGGATTGTAGCTTTGTATGGTGGTGAAAACTGGACAATTGAAAAACAGATCAGAAATAACTGGAAAGTTTAAGAATGTGGTGGTAAAGGTGGAGAAGAACAGTTGTGCCGATCCTTTGAGAAATGAAGAAGTTTTACAAAGAGAGTTGAGGAGGAGAAGAATATTCTACAGACAATAAACAGTAACGGCTAACTGGATTGGTCACATCTTGCCTAGAAACTGCCTTCTAACACACGTTATTGAAGGAAAGATAGAGAGAAGAAGTGACGGGAAGACGAGGAAGAAGACGTTAGCTGCCTCTGGATGGCATTCAGGAATCCAGATGATACTGGAAATTGAAAGAGGAAGAAGTAGATCGCAGTCTGTGTATAACTCGCTTTGGAAGAGGCTACGGATCTGTCGTAAGACGGACTACGTAACGAGTGAATGCCACTGTATGAAATATTGGGCTTCAGCCGTCACTGGTGGTCAATGTACAGACGTCGTAACACATTGTTTTGTGACGAAATGCACGTATTTATGTCATTCGGCGTTTACATCTTATTCTGTAGTGAAAAGTGGGACATGTATAATGTTAGTGGGAAGATAGAAAGAAGAATAACTTCGAATGCAGTGTTAAAGGGACGTAGAAATAATGAGGATGGTGAAGGCGCTGAATGCCAGATGGAGACGCGATAATGGGGTTTGTGTGTACTGAGAGGATAAAATTCGGTTCACATTCACGACTACATAGGCGAAAAGTCAGAATTTGCACGTTGATAAATACGTTGTGTTCGCTTTAGTTTTACATTAAGTCTTACTTGCAGGTTTGTCGATTAATTCGGTTTCAACTAGTACAAACAGTATTGGGTCACTGTTTCCCCACCGTATTTAAAAGTAATACAAAGCTAAAGAGAACTGCAATATTCGCTTTTTTTGACTTGGTCTCTGACACAGTGGGAGAAAATATAATTTGGAATGTTAAATAACGATGTGCTAAGGGATATATTTGAGCCTGTGGCACTGAAAATAATACGATAATGACTATAATTACACTTTACCAAAGACAGTTTTTTCCTATGGCGCAACAGCCCAATTGCATCCTAGACCCTCTCATGGTTAAAGTCCCTAGATCATACACAGATACATACGGCCGGTAGAACTCCTCTGAACAAGCGATCAGCTTGTTGCAGAGGCCACTACCTACGCAACACATAAAAAACACAGAGGACTGACGTCCATGAACCCAACGGGATTCGAAATCGCGATTGCGGCAGTAGAGCGGCCGCAGGTCTACGCCTTAGACCGCACTGCAACCGGGATCTTCGCCGAAGAGGATAAATGGTTAAATTAAGAAATTTGATTAGCAGTATCTGTACACCGTGTGGGTAGAAATGAACTGCTGTTATAGATTTAGTAACGAAATATAAATTGAGGCGAAGGTGAATATGTGACAATAATATTAAAAATGATTTTACAGAACTATAATTTGAAGTTACGGAGTGGATTTAACGGAATCAAGATAACTCCACAGTTTTAGTCTGCAGCTGCTTAGGATTAACATATTTCTTACTGTCATCAATATTTGGATATTGTGAATGTAATCATAGTGATTTAGTTGCTTTTAAATTCCGGGGCTCCTACCAGCAGGGGGTAGACTTTACTATAAGAGGTGTAATATGTTACCTTTGTTCCTATGCAGTTTCCCAAAATTTCTTCCATGGAGGACCCGTAAAGTGACTTTACATATCCCGGGCCACATGTAAAAATGTTACTTATTTACTTACACCAAGGAGCAGAGTCTTTTTGAGAAGGTAACCGATTTTCAGGGAGTCAAGAAATTCCCAGCATTTTATGGAACCCGAGGGCTCATCGCCGCGTTTGAAGGTGCCAGCCACATGTCCCTATCCTGAGCCAGATCAATCCAGTCCATGCCCCCCCTCCTATTTCCTGAAGATTCATCTTCATATTATCGTCCAATCTACGCATGGGTCTTCCAAGTGGTCTCTTTCCATCAGGTTTCCCCACCAAAATTCTGCATATTTCCTCTGCACCCATACGTGCTACATGACCCGCCAATCTCATTCTTCTCGATTTGTTCACCCGAATAATACTTGGTGAGGAGTACAGATCATAAGCTCCTCATTACTAATTTTTTTCCCCTCTTTCCTCATTCCTCTTAGGTCCAAATAGTGTCCTCAGCACCCTCTTATAAAAACACCCTCAACATACATTCCTCTTCCAATGTGAGTAACTGCGTTTTACACCCATACATAACAACAGGCGAAATTATAATTCTGTGTATCTTAATCTTTAAATTTTTGGATAGCAAACTGGAAGACAAAGAATCTGCACCGTTTGATAGCAAGCATTCCCTGACTTCAGTCTGCTTTTCATTTCTTCATGAATAGAATTTTGTTATGTTAAAGTTGTTACCACATACTTGAACTATTCCACCCTTTCAAAGGAGCTATTTTCAATCGTTCAAATGTGACGTCGTCCAGCCTTCTGATCTCGAGGCATGCCTATATACTTAGTTTCATCAGCATTTGCTTCTAGTCCACTCTTCTTACTAGCAACTACTGAAGCGTATGTGTTTTTCTTTATAGCGTAGCATTTCCTTCTTTCAAGCCATTCTCGATAGGAAACGTGTCAGACGAATACATGCCTACCCGGCATCTGCAGTAGGTTTCATTCAGACACATTTTTATTAGCCTAACCAGTTTAATTGGAATACAAAACTCAATAAGGGTATTAAACAATACCTCTCTCATCACTAAATCATAGGCTCTCTTGATATGTATAAATAGCTGATGCACTCTTCATTGTATTCCCATTTTTTGTCAAGTACGTGACGGATGCAGAATAAATGGTCTGTCGTTGGCCCGTTGCTTCGAAATCCGCACTGATGATCACCAATAACTTCCTTTGACAGCAAGACGTCGGATAAAATACTGCTTGCATTTGTCAAAAGTGATATGACTCCATAATTACTACAATCTGTTTTATCGGCCGTCTTATAGAAAGATATAATGATCGACTCCTTCCAATCCTCACCCAATTCCGCCTTATTAAAAATAAAATCCATAAGTTTATGGCTCACTGATCGAATTGTCATACCCCAGTTTTAATGACTTCTGTTGGGATATGGTCAGTACCTGCTGATTTGTGACTTTTTAGCTTTCCAATAGCCAGCTCAACTTCAAAGGCACTTGGGTCAGGCACAGTGGTTCAGCTGTATTTATTTCTGTCTGCCTAACGTCATTAATTCCATGTACATTCATAGCTGGGAGAAATAGTATGGGAGTCTGCAACCAAATCACCCTTCTGATCCTTTACTATATTAGTTCTAGGCTGGTAACCCTTCTTAAAGTCACTGATGCCCCTATACAAGTCTCTAATATTTTTTAACTTACTCTAAGTCTCAAGTTCCTCAATTTTGGCTTTCAGATAAGTCTTCCTTTTCTTCCTGAAATATCTACTAACGTCACGTCTTGTAATTGTTCGGATTATCTACATTGCTTTGGCTTGGATCCTATACCCACTACATTTTAGCATGCTTCATTTGATCTAAAAAACGTAAATATTCTTCATCAGACCATGGTTTATGCTGCTTCAGTTCGTGCGAACCCAGACTCTCCTTAGCTGAGGTTTTGATATGCTCTTTAATGTTCTCCCAAACCCTATTTATGCCCTCGCTATCATTTAAGTTCTTCAAAGCTGCAAACCTGTTTGAAATCTCATACTGATACTGTTTCCTAACCTCCAGCTCATTTAGCTTCCTGAGATTAAATCTTTCCCTATCAAACTTTGCTGCTTGTTTACTTACTGCCAGTCTTTTCCTAACTTTTGCAACCAGCAGACATTGATCAGTATCACAGCGTACATCGAGTGTACTCGAATGCCATCTCCTGTCTATCAATATGTAATAAATCTGGTTGTGGGTCTTACCATCAGGAGAGGTCCAGGTGTATTTATGAATTTTTCGGTGCGGGAACATCATGCTCTTAACAACCAGATTTCTTTGCGTGGCAAAGTTTGCTATTCTAACACCATTATCATTGCTATACTGATGTAGACTGTCATTCCCAGTTGTCGTTATTAAAATATCCTCTCTTTTTCAGTTTTGCATTAAACTTTCCTAACATAATTTTCTTGTGGTACTAAGGAAGATGATTAAAAACTCGCTTTAATTCCTCATACAAACTTTTTTTTTGTATAATCACGTTTCTCCTCACTTGATGCATGTACATTAAAAACAATAGTATTACACCAGCGACCTCTCAGAACTATATATGACAACCTATCAGTAGCATACTCTCCTCTCTTTAATGTTGATACTAGTCTGTGGCGTACTAAAAATTCTGTTCCCAATTGATGATTTTCGTTTCTTTTTCCATAGAAAAAGAATATAATCCCCTGCTCTTACTGTGCCCCCCTTGTCCCACCCAAATTTTGTAGAACCACTAAATCTAATTTACATCTTCCTAATTCCCTGGCTGCTGCTGTGAGTGAACCTGCCCTGTACAGGCTCCTAACATTCCAGGTACCGAATCTCGTGTCCCTTTTCCGTCGCTTATGTCGTACCAAAGTATCAGTCCAGGTCCGAGGCACATGTTAATGTTCCGTAAAAAAGCCAGTTTTTAGAGTGAGGAGTTGTCAGCACGTCGCCGGAAACCCAAGCCGGAAGACTACCTCTTGGGTGTCCGCGACTGCTCATTCTCAAGATTCGCAGCTATCCTGCATATCAGAGACCGTTTCTCCAGCTTCAACCTGGGGACGCCCTATGCCGTGGTGACAGGAACCCACTTATTACGGTGTGAAAATTTTAACAGACCAGAAAGCGAGGCAGTTGGTAACGTAGTAGTTTATCCCATTGTTGCCGCCAATTACCAGACATGTATTTCCGCAGTATTTCGAGTTATGTTTTGAATTTTGGCATTTAATAAATTTTTGTTTGTTGATATCAGGGGTTTTTGCGAATCCCTCCACATTTTCTGCGGAAAACGGGAGTTCCTCGAAATACTGGTTGGAAATCTACCCCGTGTGCACGGGCTACATGTTATTTTCTTTTGGAAACTTCTCATTATGAGAAAATCACGGGAAGGGAGGAAAGAACGTAAATTCCACCAGAATTTTCGGTCACAGTATTTCAGTCTGTGATAATTTTTCTACCAGTACCAACTGTAAAGATAGAAGGAAATACGTTGACAGATTTACACGCGAAGCAATGACACGAGTAGTGGAGTCAGTAGGGGGAGGAGGCGATCAATATATTTCCTTAGAGCATTATAAATGCCCATTGATCCAATCACTAGACCGGACTCGTAACAGCGTTTCTAATGTTAAGCGTGAAGAGAGTGGATTGAACGAAACTGTAACACATGTGGGGAATGAGAAATGTACTCATTTATTCTTATGAGAAATATAGTGTGAATCGAAGAGTTGGAGAACAGAGAATGAATGAATGAATTACTTACTCTAAACATGACATAGCATGTTTATAGTAAGTAATACACAGTAACCACACCCGAAAAATTCACACATAAGTTTTACTACTATTTGCTCATATTTATAGAATTGTATTTTAGTAATCTTAGACCACTCACTTGTTTCAGTGTGATGATACCAGAGGCTGTGTAATGCAATTTTGACCTCCTGATGTTGAGCACATGTGCTCGAAACATGTAGAGGCATGAAATAAAACTTACTGTGAAACAAATTTTGTGCATCAAGCACTGAGATAAATATATCGAGATGCACGGTCAACAAAAAATGAATTGAAAATTAACGTTTATATGGCCATAGAAATATGTGCGAATCTGTGGACTGGGTTTCTTTCGATGAGTTTCAGATCTGTGGGAGGGATTTTATGAAAACGACAATAAACCGTTGGGGGTTTCTAAAACTAAATTTTTGGGAGCTGTTTCAATGACTGCAAGCTTTCTGATGAAGCCTGTCCGTCTTTGAGTCACCCTGTGAATGGTACCATAAACGTGTGAACATTTAAAAGTGTTAATCTCTTGGTCTTACTTCTTAATGAATTGTAGCAAAGATTTCAAAATGTATTCAGTTATTAGCAGGATCCTTAGCATATTCGTATGGAGAATTGCAGCACAGTTATTCATATAGGCTAACTGCCCTGTTTTAATGTTACTTATGATCTTTCACGCTTAGCTGATATTCAGCCAGTAATATCTTATTGAGTAGTACGGTTTATAGAATCTAGGAATCGATAACAATGCACTTTAGTACTGAAAGATGCTAGCGTCGTGCAGATGTCTGTTGGGTATTCTGCAGATTAGATTTAAACTCTAAGAATCAGTGTAGTGTTAATAAAAATCCAACCAGATGCAACAGTATGCAGATATTTATTTACTGCAAAGTCACTCTATATGTTTCGGGTGTCACAGCACCCATCATCAGCCTCCGGTAAAGCTACTTCCCTCCA
>Ga0123354_10019571_pt1 | contig 10630 bp, 7 predicted proteins | sample TergutLab28metaG_2_FD_97872 | JGI IMG/M metagenome (GOLD analysis project Ga0123354, IMG submission 97872) | Labiotermes labralis P4 segment gut microbial communities from Petit-Saut dam, French Guiana - Lab288 P4 | ecosystem: Host-associated > Arthropoda: Insects > Digestive system > Gut ...
CTCGGTAAGGTTCTTGGTCCAAGAGGTCTGATGCCTAATCCGAAGCTCGGGACTGTTACGCCTAATGTCGCTGCTGCCGTGAAGGCTGCTAAGGCTGGCTCTGTTGAGTTCAGAGCAGAGAAAGCAGGTATTGTTCAGGCGGGTATCGGCAAAGTCAATTTCCCTGAAGAACACATCGTTTCCAATGCTAAAACTTTTGTGAATGCTATTCTCAAGGCTCGTCCTGCGGGAGTTAAAGGTACTTACTTAAAGAGAATAAGCTTATCTTCTACTATGGGACTCGGCGTGAAGGTTGATTCTACCCAAGTTGGAGAATAGGAGTTAGGAATGCAAAAATAAGAATGCAGAAATAAAATAATTTCTGCATTCTGCATTCTTATTTATTATTTAATAACTCCACACTCCACACTTTTCTCTTTACGACTCTCTTCTTTGATTGCATAGTAACCATGTGTGATTCTGTGTTAAGATTCGTCATTAAGGGACTCGTAATATGAAGTGTTTTGCTAATTTCTTCGCAGCTGTTGTATTCTTTGCCGGACTGTTTGGTTTTTCTGTTCAGGCTCATGCTCAGTCTTCTCAGAAAGTTCTGAATCTGGCGAATATGTCTCATCTTACAGGGCTTGTTTTCGAAGACAGACCGCTGCTTTTGCCTTTAGAGCGCAATTTTCAAATGGCTATGCTTGCTGCCAGCAGCGAACTCGGAAGAAGCTGCGGGAAAATAGAGGCTTATGCTTGGCCCCTCGAACCCTCCGAACAGGACAGAGTCAACAGTATTTTTAAATCTACCGTGGAGAGGCTCAAACTTATGGGCTATATGGTGGAGGCTAAATCTTTAAAGTCGGCAGCCAGCGATATAAGCGTGTTTACTGCCGATATGGGCAATAAGTATTTTGTCTTTTTGTGGTCTGCAGGAGAATACGGACTTGTTATGAACCTTTGCCAAACCAGTGCGCCTATAGCAGTGGCTGCGGAAGCTCAGCTCAAGCAGCAGCCTGCGCCTGCGCTTGCTCTTCCCGATCCTAAGGAAGAGGCTTTGCGTAGACAGGCTGAAGCCGACATAATAGAGACTTTCTCTCCGGTGGGGCAGTGGTCCGGAAACTATGCTTGCGGGAGTGAAGGGTATACGGGAGCTACTCTGCAGGTCGATTCTCTGAAGGGCAAGGACTTTAAGGGCGTGTTCAGGTTTTATGCGACAGAGAAAAACCCTAGCGCTGCCGAAGGTTCTTTCGAAGTATCAGGGCAGTTTGATAAGGAAACAGGGCTTATACTTATAAATCCGGGCAAGTGGATAAAGCAGCCCAAGGGCTATTCCAATACGGTGATGGTCGGACGTTTTGATCCTCTTAAAGATACGCTCGGAGTCTATTTTGAGGGAGTCACCGGCTGCACCAGCTTCGAGGCAGCCAGAGCTTTAGGGCAGTCTGTAAAAACAAAGACTCCCGCTAAGAAAGAAGAAAAAAAAGCTCCTGCTAAAAAACCGCCCGCTATAAAGAGAGCACCGCCTAAACAAGAGCTGCCTGTAGCTTTGACTCCTGTTACAGAAGAGGTTAAGGTTGGAAGTGCTGCTGCACCCGCGGTTTTTGCTTCTCCTGAGCCTGCGGCTGAAGGCATTAGCCTCGGTACTTCTCATTAGTCCGTGCCGTTATGAAAGCACCGGCTCTTCTGCTTTCTCTGTTTTTGCTGTTTTTTACGTCTGAGAGCCGCAGCGAGGTTTCGCATACGGAAATTGTCGAACCTAAGCCGCCTGTGATAAGGCTGAAAAATGTAAGCGCAGGTACAGAGGATATTAGAGATTTAGGCTTGTTTCCCAAGTGGCTGGACATGCTTAATCGTTTTAAACTACAGTCTTCTCAGTTCGATTCGAAATGCGGTAAAGAGCTTTACACTGCGTGCAAATTCAGAGAGTGGAAAAGTGTTCTGGAAGAGATGAAAGAAGAGAGCCTGTTTGATAAATTGATTAGTGTAAACAGATTCATCAATGGGTATCCGTATATTGATGACGTATCTAATTGGGGGCAGGATAATTACTGGGCTACTCCTTACGAGTTCCAAGAGAGAGGAGGGAACTGTAAGGATTACGCTACTGCAAAGTACATGGCGCTTAGAGTACTCGGAGTGCCTGCTGATGATATGAGTATTACCGTGTTGAAGGATTTGAATGCGAACGGCACTATTCATGCGGTGCTTGTAGCAGATGTAGACGGCGTGCCGTATATTCTGGATAATCAGATTAAACAAGTGCTGCCGACATACGAGGTGCCGCATTATGTGCCTGTTTACTCGATTAATGAAGACAGGTGGAAAAAGTATTAGTAATGTGAAATTATTTGAAAAGGAGCAAAAAATGGTTAGAGAATTTCGTCTGAGAAAAGGAGACGGCTCATTAGCACTGTTTGTGCTGCCTGTTACGCCTTTTATACAGAATTGTACTTTTGCAGTGTGTACTGCCACGAACAAGTGCGCAGTTTTTGATCCGGGCGGTGAAGTTGACAAGATTTTAAAGGCTGCTAAAGAGATTGGCTGCGATATAGACAAAATACTTGTAACGCACGGGCATTTGGATCATATGGGAGGAGCTATGGCTCTTAAAAAAGAGACTGAGGCGGTGCTTCTGGGACCTCATAGTGACGATATTATGGTTATGAATATGATGAAACAGTTGTTCGGGAATTTTGCGTACTATGGGTATCCGGAGATTCTGGAGCCGTTTTGTCCGGACGGATACCTGAACGACAAAGACAAGGTTAGCGTTGGTAACATTGAGTGGGAAGTCATACATTGTCCGGGGCATACTCCGGGGCATTTGGTTTATTACAACAAAAAGAACAGTTTTGCTCAGGTAGGAGATGTCTTGTTCAACGGCTCTGTTGGCAGGACTGATTTGCCCGGAAGCAGCCATGCGGATTTGATAAATTCCATTACTAAAAAATTGTGGCCGCTTGGAGATTTAGATTTCATACCCGGCCACGGCGAGGCTTCTACTTTCTCTAAAGAAAGAGCCGGCAATCCTTTTGTAGGGGATTATGCTGTAATGTGAAATTAGAAAATATTCCACTTTACTTTTTGCATTCTACATTTTACATTCTAAATACTACCCGCCTTCGCTTCCACTTTCGCTAAAGCTTCGAATACAAGAAAGCTATGGCAGGGCAAGCATTTCAAAGAGGGCCTTATGAATTACCCAACAAAATCAAGACCTTACCCCCCCCCCCCGCAAGCTAAACTTGACATAAGTCAAGAACTTTCGACTTGCACAATTCCCGATTTTGTCATTCCCGACTCTCCTTCTGTCATTCCCGTGAAGGCGGGAACAGGGCAAACCTGCTGTATGCGGCAAGTTGATGAGTATGTAGTCAACCAATCCGCCATTTCCGCCTTTCACTTCAACTTTAATAGCTCTGTTTCTGCTTTTAAGAGAATAACAAAAAGTATAGTGCAGAAAGTGGCAACCTTGCCCTGTTCCCGCCTTCGCGGGAATGACAAACGAGAGGACAGCAACCGCTTACCACTGCCCCGTCACGCCTTCACGTTGTTTCGGCGTGCCACCCCTTCGCCAGCGAAGGGGAATACGCTTTCGCTCATAGTTGCTTTAGGACTTACTCTGATAACATCTACTGCCATGGCAGAAGAAAAGCCACTTTGTAAAGTCGGAACTGTTGCGAATCTTGTTCAGACAGGGACTACTTGGACATGGACATGTGAAGGAATACATGGAGGCAAAAGTAAATCCTGCGCTCCGAAAATAAACGGTAAGTGCGGTGATGTTTTGGATATAGCTGCACAAGGATTAGCAGCTGCTTGCAAAAAAGGAATCATGTCTTCCCAAACAGAGACTACTCCTGTGAGTATGCAGAGTACTTTAAGCTGGAAATGTGACGGCATAAACGGCGGCACTGATGCTGCTTGCTCTGCGCCGAAATGTTATAAGACAGTTACTACTTGTCTCGGTACTGGTCTTGGCAGTCCGGCAGGCATAAACGGTTGCTCCGGCACTCCAAATCCTTACACTCAAACAATCAACATCAACTACGAAATGGCGGGCGGTGGTGCGGACTTTCGAACTAGTACAGGAGGCACCTCAGCTATTTCGGCAGACAATGTTTTGGTAGACTCTGCTACAGGCGGAACAGCTCCTGCTTGTCCCGGAACTCGTAAAAACGGCTCCTTTACTTTAGGTAATAGTCAGACACTATATGCCTACGTTGGCGGTGGAGGAGGAGGGGGCGGGTTTTTCCTGCATCATTATAGTTGTTGTGGCGTAGGAACTCAGTACCTGGGAGGCGGCGGCGGAGCAGGTTGGTTCGGCGGAAATAATGGTGCCATGGGAGGAGCAGGAGGTAATAATGCTGCTTATGGTGCTCAGGCAAGCGGCTATGGATTACAATTTAGAGGCGGGAGCTACTATGGACAAGGCGGAAGCGGTATGAGCGGGGGAACTTTTTCTAATCAGGTTACGCTCTGCTCTCCCAGCGATTGCAGCCCTTGGAGCTATAGCTGCGGCGGGGGCGGCTATGGAGGAGGCGGCGGAACTGTCACTACTAACACATGTAATGCAGGCGGCTCTAACGGAGGAAATGGCGGCGGTGATGCTGGTGGATTGGGAGCCGCTGCTAACTGGGCAAGTGCAACAACGTGGCCTAGTGCGGCAGATGCAATTAGAAATGGAGGAAACGCCGGGTTGATAATGTTAAATTACATCTCACCTGATGACATTTGCAGGTTGTAGAAATTTTAAAATACAATCTGTCATAATTCCATTCTAAATTCTACATTATTCAAAAATAATATTGAAAAGACCTTCAAAGAAATTTCCGGTTTTTATCACAGTATCCGAAATAGAATCTATGAAAGTCTTATTAGCAAGAGATTTTGGAGGAACCAAGCTTTCCGCATTAGTCATATAATCTCTCCATATAACAGCCGGAAGCCCGGCGCCCGAGACTCCTTTCATGGGGCTGTTGTCATCATTACCAACCCAAACCACTGTAATATAATTTCCGGTAAATCCTGCGAACCAAGCGTCTCTGTAGTCGCTGGCAGTTCCGGTTTTTCCGGCTGCCTGCCTTCCCTGTATCTGCGCTCCTTTGCCGGTACCATTAGATATTACCTTCTCCATCATAGAGATAAGTTTATCTGCGGAGCGTGTTTCCGCTACCTGAGCAGGAATGTCGATTTCATGATTGAAAATGATTTTTCCGCTTCTGGTTCTCACCTCTTTAACAGCATACGGCGTTACAGCCTTGCCGCCGGACGCTATGCCGGCATATGCCTGAGCCAGTTCAAGAACAGACAAAGAGCTGGAGCCCAATGCTATGGAATAGTCTCTTTCTATCTTAGAAGAAATCCCCAGATTATTAGCCAACTGAATAACAGGACTTACTCCTGTCTGAGTCAACAGGCGCACTGCTACGGTATTTATAGAGTGAGCCAGAGCATCTGAAACAGATATTGGTCCTCTGAACTTATGGTCAAAATTACTCGGCGCATATTTTCCAACCGCAATAGGTTCGTCTTCTATAATATCGTCCGGGTGTATAAGTCCTCTTTCCAGAGCCGCAAGGTAAACTATGGGCTTGAACGTAGAGCCGGGCTGGCGGATAGCCTGAACAGCTCTGTTGAACTGGCTGGTTTTATAGTCCCGTCCTCCTATCATCGCCAAAATAGCACCGTCCGGCGCAAGACTTAAAAGCGCAGCTTCAGACACGTTTTTGTCGGAAGAGTGCTTATCCAGATTCTCTTTCACTGCATTGTACGCAAAAGCGTCCAGCTTAGTGTCATAAGTAGTTCTGACAAAAACATCTTCTTTTATATCATCAAGCATAGGGGCAATCTGAGAGTACACAAAATCCGCAAAGTATCTTCCCTGAGAGCCTGAAGTCAGCTTTACAGATATTTGCACCGGCGTTTTGAGTATATCCGCAACTTGAGCCTTGGTCAGATACCCGGCGTCCTCCATAGCGTTGAGAACGACACCGGCTCTCTCCAAAGAAAGCTCTTTGTTATTAATAGGAGAAAATCTGGAAGGTGCTTTAAGCAGTCCGGCTATGATAGCGGACTCCATAATATTCAGTTGAGCCGCATTCTTGTTGAAATAAGTCTGGGCAGCAGCATCAATGCCGTAGGCTCCGCTTCCAAGGTAGACTCTGTTCAAATAGGAGCTTAGAATCTCTTCTTTAGAGTATTTGTGCTCCAGCCAAATAGCCAGCAGGACTTCCTGAACTTTCCGATGTATAGTTTTGTCAGAAGACAGAAACAGATTTTTCGCAAGCTGCTGAGACAGCGTAGAGCCGCCTTGTACTTTTTTGCCGTGAGCAGCGTTTATTATACCGGCTCTTATAATGCCGAGAATATCAATGCCGAAATGACTGTAGAAGCGGCGGTCTTCAATAGCAAGAATAGCCTGCGACACATGTTTCGGCAGCTCCTGTGCGTTTACAGTTTTGCCGACAAGGTCTCCGTACCTAGCGAGTATGGAACCGTCAGAAGCCTCTATTATAGAGAAGGGGCGTATAGGAGCTTCTTTGATTTTGCGGACGTCCGGCAGACCTATGGCGCAGAAGCATATATATAAGAAGCCGAGTATTCCAAGCCAAATAAGAGCCAGACCAAAGAGTCTTGCAAAGAATATTCTTATGTCTGTCATAGGAATCTTAGGCATGAACGCCAGAATCTTCTTCCAAAAAGTTTTTTTTCTTTTTCTTTTGGTATTTTTAGCCGGTTTTTTGCCAACCGTGCTTTTCTTTGTTTTTTTGGGTTTTTTAGGCATAATTATACCAAATTATGTAAAATAATGCCCAGTCTAACAGCATAATCCGGTATCGTAAAGACAAAAAAAGTTGTTGAAGTTTAAAGGATTTTTCTTTATTCTAGTCGGTACAGTCATATTTTTTATAACTTTTTATAGGAGTTTGCCATAACACTGCCAGTTGCAAATCGCGGGCGTACTGAACCGAAACGCCGCGAAAAAGAAGACGGACCGAGGATAAACGAGGAAATCTCGGCGCGTCAAGTTCGAGTTGTTGGTGCTGACGGAGAGATGCACGGCGTAATGTCCGTAAAAGAAGCTCTGCAGCTCGCCGAAGATCAAGGATTGGATCTCGTAGAAATATCGCCTAATGCGGAACCGCCTGTGTGCAAGATATTAGACTACGGCAAGTATAAATACGAGATGCAGAAAAAGGCGGCAGAGGCTCGTAAAAAACAGAAGACTGTAGAGCTTAAAGAAATAAAGCTGAGACCTACCATAGAAGAGCATGATTTTTCTATAAAGATGAAGAGTGCCGTTTCTTTCCTGCAGAGCGGCGACAAGGTGAAAGTTACCATGCGTTTCAGAGGGCGTGAGATGATGCACCAAGAAATAGCGAATAAAGTTTTCGACAGAGTGAAGCAGGAGCTTGAGCCATTCGGCAAAATAGAAACCGCACCAAGTTTCGAAGGCCGTCAGATGATAATGGTTATAGCCGGAAAATAAAGTTAAAAGTGGAAAGTGGAAATAATTTCACATTTCACATTAAAACAGCCCCTTTATCTTGCCTTCATCGTCTACGTATATATTATTCGCAGCGGGTTCTTTCGGCAGTCCGGGCATAGTCAGAATGTCTCCGCACAATGCTACGATGAACTCGGCACCCGCAGAAACTTTCACGTCTCTTACAGCAATAATGTGTCCCTCTGGAGCACCTTTCCTAGATGCATCCGTAGAAAAACTATATTGAGTCTTTGCTATGCAAATCGGAAACTTTCCAAAGCCTTCCGCTTCAAACTCTTTCAGCTTCTTTTCCGTTGCTGCGCTTAACGCTATGTCCTTTGCGCCGTATATCTCTGTAGCAATAGTGCGTATCTTTTCCGCCAAAGGAATATTGTCTTTATACAATGGCGCAAACTTACTAGGCTTTGTTTCTATTGTCTTTACTACCTCTTCTGCCAGCTGTACAGCACCTTCTCCTCCGCTGCCCCAGTGATCCGCAAGCATACAGGATACTCCTTCTTTCGCTGTCAGCTTCCGCAGCAATTCCATTTCCGCTTCGGTATCGGAGCTGAACCTGTTTATAGATACTACTACGGGAACTCCGTACTTTTTCATATTGGATATGTGTCTTTTCAGATTCGCAAATCCGGACTCCAACGCTTTCAGATTTTCGTGCTTCAGCTCTTCTTTTGCGACTCCTCCGTGCATCTTTAGTGCTCTTATTGTGGCTACAAGAACAGTGCAGTCCGGCTTGAGACCTGCTGACCTACACTTTATATCAAAGAATTTTTCTGCTCCTAAATCGGCTCCGAATCCTGCTTCCGTGACTACATAATCCGCCAGTTTCAACGAAGCCTTAGTAGCTATCACAGAGTTGCACCCATGAGCTATGTTGGCAAACGGTCCCCCGTGTACTATAGCTGGATTGTTTTCCAGTGTCTGCACCAGGTTCGGCATAACAGCATCTTTCAATAATGCTGCCATAGCTCCGATGCACTTTAATTCCGAGGCTCTTACGAATCTCTTGTTCTTGTCTTGTCCGATTATGATGTTTCCCAGTCTTCTCTTTAAGTCCTCCATGTCTTTGGCCAGACAGAAAATCGCCATGACTTCGGTTGCTACAGTGATGTCAAAGCCGTCTTCTCTGGGGTAACCGTTGCCTGCACCGCCTAAGGATTGTACTATAGAGCGCAAGGCTCTGTCGTTCAGATCCATAGCTCTGCGGAAAGCGATTCTTCTTGCGTCAATATTCAAAGGGTTCCCCCAGAATATGTGGTTGTCTATGATAGAAGCCAGAAGGTTGTTGGCAGTGCCTATAGCGTGAAAATCTCCGGTGAAGTGCAGGTTTATGTCTTCCATAGGAGCAACCTGAGCATATCCTCCGCCGGTAGCGCCGCCTTTTTGTCCGAAGCAGGGACCCAAGCTTGGTTCTCTGAGACAGATGACGGATTTCTTGCCTATGTGATTCAGAGCATCGTTAAGCCCTATGGTAGTGGTAGTTTTTCCTTCGCCTGCAGGAGTGGGAGTAATGGCAGTAACCAGAATCATTTTAGCGTTCGGGCGTTTTTCTATGGATTTGAGATATTCCAGAGAAATTTTTGCCTTGTGGGGACCGTAAGAGTAAATGTTATCTTTCGGAATTCCTAATTTCTTTTCTGCGATATCGGTTACGGGCATAAGCGCAGCCAATTGAGATATTTCTATATCGGTTTTAGGAGAGACGTGTTGGTTATTTTTACCGGCAGTGTTTTTGGAAGTCATGGTTTTTCTCCTATATGGTGAGCAGCGGTGAATCCATGTAACACACTGCTTCCGATTCTTCAAGACCAGATAGGCGTTGATTTATGGATTAATTCGGTTTATTAAAGGGTGGCAGCGAAGGGGAATACAATGACCGTAATTCTGTGTATACTGGACGGCTGGGGGATAGGCGATGAAGTGCCTTGCAATGCTATTTATGCTGCAAAAACGCCGAATTTCGACAAGGTTATGGTTAATTTTCCTCATGCCAAGCTGGGCGCATCTGAATCAGCCGTAGGGCTTCCGACCGGGCAAATGGGCACTTCGGAAGTAGGGCATATCAACATCGGGGCTGGCAGAGTAGTGTTTCAGAGTTTACCAATGATAGATAATGCCATAAAGACCGGAGAATTAGCCTCTAATACTGCACTGCTTGCTGTACTCTCTGAACTTAAAGCAAAAAATAAGACTCTGCATATAATGGGGCTGCTCTCAGACGGAGGCGTGCATTCGCACATTTCTCATATAATAGAGTTGATAAAAATCGCTGCCTCACACAACGTTGCCGTATCAATACATGCTTTTCTTGACGGAAGAGATTGTCCTCCTCAAAGCGGGCTGGCGTTTGTTCAAACTCTTCAAAAAGAGATTGCCAATATAAACAATGTGCACATAGCCTCTTTGTGCGGACGTTTTTATGCTATGGACAGAGACAACAGGTGGGACAGAATTCAAAGTGCTTACAATCTTATTGCGAATGCCGAAGCATATATTATGTGCGGCGATGAGCAATCGTTAGATAAAACGATACAGTATTTATATGATGTGAAAATGTATGATGAGTTCCTAAAGCCGGTTGTTGTTGAAGGATACAAAGGAATACAAGACGGAGACGCCGTGCTGTTTGCAAATTTCCGTTCCGATAGAGCAAGAGAGCTCTCATCTGCTTTTTGTTTGCCTGAATTCGAGGGATTTGTAAGGACTCGAATCCCTAAGATTTCGCATTTCATAGGCATGACGGAATATTCCGATGTATTATCCGGTCATATGTCTGCGCTGTTTCCGGCTAAAAATATTGATAACGGCATAGGAGAGCTTTTAAGCAAGCTGGGAAAACGTCAACTGCGGCTTGCCGAGACGGAAAAGTACGCTCATGTAACTTTCTTTTTCAACGGAGGAAGAGAAGAGCCGTTTGATTTGGAAGACCGAATCCTAGTACCTTCGCCTAAAGTGCAGTCTTACGATACTGTGCCGGAAATGTCTGCGCATCAAGTTACAGATGAACTCATAGCAGCCATAAAAGGGAATAAATACGATTTTATAGTGGTCAACTATGCCAATCCCGATATGGTAGGGCATACCGGGAATTTGAAGGCTGCTATTAAGGCGGTAGAGACTGTTGACGAGTGTCTTGGGCGA
>Ga0123354_10019574_pt1 | contig 10629 bp, 9 predicted proteins | sample TergutLab28metaG_2_FD_97872 | JGI IMG/M metagenome (GOLD analysis project Ga0123354, IMG submission 97872) | Labiotermes labralis P4 segment gut microbial communities from Petit-Saut dam, French Guiana - Lab288 P4 | ecosystem: Host-associated > Arthropoda: Insects > Digestive system > Gut ...
CATATAAATATATGTTTGAGAATGGGCGAGCCTACATATCTCCATAGCATGCTTCGTGGGTGATACCATGAGGCACCAGCTGTCTAGACTGTAGTCAAAGGTTCCAGACACACGCCACAATACCTAGATGTCAGATGAAGCTTCTGAACCATTGCATAAGAAGGGGGTCCCAGAAGTAGAAAGCGCTATAGCACTCCAACACACCCAAACTTCCCCTGTAGTACTCTAACTAGCATGATGCTGCATTCTTTACGTCTGAACCTATTACAATTCTACCTTTCGCTGTTCGCGCTCTCTGCCAGTTTCAACTACGCTATATATATCTCTCTCGCCCCTCCCTCTCCCCCGTGGATCTACCCGTGATATTGTCATCACGGAGCCCCTTGTGACCAGCATGTTTGTCTTTGACATTTTTCAAATTCCTAGTACGTGCATCCAAATTTGTAGTGGGTAAATTGAACTTATTTGCATACCCCACCCCACCTCCTTGGCTACGGCCCTAACCGAATCATGTAACTGTGCTATGAACAAAACAAATTGTTTTATCATTGTAGTTGTGTCAGTCCGATATGCTATGCATTTTATTCATGCAGCTAGTTGATAATGCTCAAGACGTCTCTTCAACATACAAAATTTAGACGTGCTACAATTCACTTTTCGCCCACTATACGCTGTGAACTCCGCTACTGTTTGCTTATGTTGATGTGCTATTCAGCAACAAAAATATATGTATCCTGAAGTTTCCACGGCTACAGAACTCCATAAAGTCTTCTCGGGCGGACATCCACGTCAGGTGAATTATAAAATCTAACGTTTCGGAGACCAATGGAGATGGAGTTGGTCTCTGAAAAGCTGGATTTTATCATTTATCTGACGCGGATGTCTGCCCCAGCATATTTGATTGAAAAAGGTACTGGAAGCTGAAATTGGAAGCGCTACATCTGAAGAATTCGCCTTGCTAGAGCCAATGGCCGTGTTTTAAGTCTTTGTTTGATGACTATTCAGCGCCGAGCTGTGCGAAAAAGATATACTACAGGATTGTTTAACGTCGCGGGTCAATGCAACGACGAGTGTAGTCGATGACACCTGTTACTTTGCAAGGAAATATGCATATTCTATGGATTTGACTTACACGAGGTAAGTACCCGTATTGTCTCACGACTGGTTAATTGCATATAGCCCATACAGCCTACGTAATTATCATCTCCACGCAATTACGCACTGTAAATTGGATTGGTAACAGAACATAGTAGTTTAGAATAGTCACGCACTCTTTTCACCGATACGTGACTACTCTGCCATCTAGCCTCTGGAGGATCCCTGATCCATGGTAGCTAGCATGTGGATGTACGAATGTGTTGAATGGAGGTATGAATGAGTATCCGTTGATTCTGTCTACTACACAATCAATGGCATCCCCTCACCAATACTCGCCATAGTGGAACAAGGTTAGGAATGACAGCTTTGTTAACAATCGTATTTTATCTCTTTGATCCGTAGATTAATTATCACCGAAACTTATGCAGGTCTTTATTGATTACTCGCAACAGTGATTTTGATGTATTCATCCGTGAATTTTATGTGCAGGGCAAGCGTTTCTGTTGAAATCGTGGGTCAATGCCGAAAGCATTCGTCGTGTTATTGATTGATTGCGTGTGTCTGTGTTGAGTCTAAACTGTTGTATTTATATTCTGATTTATTCTCACATCGTATTGCTTACCTGCCGGAAACAAAATTGCAGTAAATACGGAAGGCTGGTAACCACTTCCGCCTGGGATTTGCAAACCGTCCTGTACATGTGGTTGTGAGAGACACAAGACACTTCAAGTTGCACATCTATTAATGTTGTGTTGCTGTCAGGCGTGAGGTTATTTTCAGCGCCGTGTGGTATATGATTGCAATTCATATTCGCTGTCAGTCGCAACAATTTATCTCTTCGTGAAGTGTAAATTATTTCCGTTGAATGTACTTTTGTGTGCGAGGTTAATTTTTCCCCATATAACAATCTCCCCGCCTACAGCATTTTGAAATATGGTGAAGCTAGTACGTATAGTTAACATTACTGTTGAAATACTGGGAGATTTGTTTGATATTCTATTTTAAATCTGGTCGCCCTTTAAATATTGTGTTACTTATTATTGTTAGGAAGCAGTATACCTGCTTGTTATAATCTACGATGGTAATTTAAATTCATGGGTGTTTTTGCTTAAAATCTCTAGTGAGAATAATGACGGAGTTGAACCGCACAGGATGAACGTGAGAACTCCCAGGTGGCATTAGTAAATGGAATACAGGGAATTTATATTGCGGCCATAAATTTCTCCAAATTTCTTTCTTTGAAGTTTCAGATGTGAGCAAGAGTTACAGGTGATAGGATACTTCAGAAGAGGTTATTGTGTTTACAGAACTAGCCAATCCACAATTTGTAAAGTATGCAGTAATGCAAGAAATTGAGGCTGTCACAGTGCTGATGCTGAAGTTTCATGTCTGTAATGTTGTTATGTCATATTGGTTGCACTTTGAAAGGTCATGGTACCTACACCTTCTTCATCACCACACCATTGGTTTGCAGCTCTAGGCATTTATACGTGTTTAACGTAGTCCTGTCTTCCACACAGCTACTTTATCTGAACTGTTGGACCCTGCAGATGACCTTGGTAATGTGTTTAGTGGTGAACATAGCATAACAACCCAGAAGACTTGAATCGTCAATATGCAGTAACTTACAAAACATTTTCTAATAGTATCATTTCACATGAATGGATTTTACCAAGTCTAAGTTACTATAATAATTGATTACGGGCTTCTAGGAAGTTTTACATGATTTTGAGTAAAAGTTGAGTGTTTTGGAGACCACCTGTGCCTTTTTCTGCAGTTTATTGCAGCAGAAAGTTTGATGTTCCACACCACAGTTATGTGGCTGATTACCTAAGGGAATTTGATTGCATTTAGTTGTCACAAGAGCCTCATATCTTGTTGTTTATTTTACATTTATAGGAGGACACAATGTTATGTTAGGGATACCATATGATATTGATAAACTTATAAATGTGATATTGCAGAAAATTCTTGGATATAAATTTAGTGTATCAATATATTACTTCACATGTTGGTGTCAAAGTAAATTCATTATTCATGAAGAAAAAGTTCTAGACTGAAAATTTAAAAACAGTTTGTATATTTTTCCCAATTGACTGGCGAAGGAGGAAATTGTAGGCAGTCAACCACAAAATATGTCTTGTTCTTATCACTGATATATAAACAAAACATTTTGATTAATATTTACATTATGGTTTGCCTTTGTGTATGAAAATTTGGAACACGGACAGTGATATGTTTATCGTCACAGTTTAGATGCTGGAGCAGTTGAAAATTTTTGAAACTGTTAAAACAGTTGCATATTGACATGATCACTTTTGGTATCTATTAAATTTTGTCAGTTGCCATTTATAGTTTATATATTGCTTCCAGTATGGGAGTGCACAAATCTCAGATGCAAGGTTGCTGTGTTGACCAAGTTTTGTAAGGTAGCGCCTGATATTTGTATGTCCTCCATGTGGAATGTGCTTCATTTCACTCTTCTGGCTACTGAGGTGGCTCTTAGGTTATTGGAAAGTCTTTTCATGAGTACGTGCCAGCACAGAATCATTGTCTTCATGGCAGCGTGCCTACTGTCATATTTTAGTGCCCTAAAATGTTCATTTGTTGCTTTGTAATTCAGAGCTTTATACTTGTAAATAGTTTTTTTTTTGCAAGTGTCAGGTGTGTGTGTGTGTGTGTGTGTGTGTGTGTGTTGTGTTATGTGTGTATATATTTCCAACCACATTGTTTGTATTTGATCTGTAGCAGGTTGTGACAATGCCTGAGTTGACTGAATTGGACAAAGCCACAGCATCAATGACTGAGCCTAGAGGAGATGGCTCAGGCTCGGGCACCGAATCTGATTCAGATGACACAATACCAGAACTTGAGGAGCCAGGAACTGGCCAGACTGCTGGTGTGTTCCCAGGAGCGGCTGCAGCTGGGTTACCTATGGATATGGTCAGCAAGGCTAAGCAAAGCCGTGGTGAAAAGAAAGCTCGCAAGATAATGTCAAAGTTGGGACTGAAACCAGTATGTTACACATTTAAATACAGTAGCTTCAGTAGCATGTAATATAGGTACCAAGATTTTCAGCAGTGATTCGAAAGGCTATTGTCTGATAGAATGCATAGCAGTATATCCCTAAAGATCACAGTTTTCAAACATGTTTGTAATTCCACAGATTGCAGGTACTGGATTTTTTTTTTTATGTGAGTTAAAACCTTACATGAAACTCCCAGTCGACCAATCAGAATAATCCATCTCAAGATCACTTACATTTATGATTTGTTAACAGGCGTAGCTACATGCCATAGCCATTTCTGTGCCAGGGTGCCGGCATTTGAAATTGAAGCTACAAGTCCATGTATTATGTATGCATCCAGTACTTGTGTTGACTTATTACCACTGAAAGCTCTTATTGCCATTATTTTACAGTGTATTAGTTTAAAACTTTGTTCTCAGTACAGTATTCCCTGTTGCAATGTATGCAATGCCTGTTGGTAATGTAACACTAACACTTCTATTTATTCCAAGGGGAAAAGGACATTCAGAGAATTGGTTTTTTTTTTTTTAATATGCTGCCATTTCCTTCACATACTATGATTTTACACAATCTCAAATGATCCTGTCAAACTGGAATGTTCAGAATCAGAGAAAATGAAATGAATTCATTTTATGAAGCAGATACACTGAACAAGTTACCTCAAGCAGCAGTGCTTTAGGCTTGTATACAGGAGATGCCCATTTCAAGTCTCTAGGTGGGACACGCTTTCTTGACTCCTTTTCATGTTTTTCCTCAGTCACTGAAGACAGTTTCTCATATAGTACCTCAATTACATCATGGGTGCTGCCTTCCCATTCCCTTCCAATCCATCACTGGCAAACCATACTACTTGTTCATTGTTATATGGTCTAAGATGTTTACAGCATCATCAAATAATAAAATTATCAGGTATTTACAATATAATTTGCTTTTATACCAGTGTGAGTAGACAGGTTATTTTGGTAATGCTGAATTACTGAAATTCAGTCTGCAACATGCCACAGGTGGGTCTTAACATCAGTGCATGGTGGAACTGAGATGGTTAGTGGTATAAGCATTGTGATGGAAATATGGAATGTGGACACTATACCTGGATGAATTGGTGTAATTATAAAATGAACAATTCTGCTGCAAGATTGGAAAACTTCCACCTCAATTCCCTCTGTATTCATAAATTGTAAATTACTATTTATGTATTCATTCACTTGTGGTTTATTTAATGACCATCAGTATGTTAGGCTATGTAGTGTTGAAGGTAGTCTTACAAGTACATAGGAATCAGAAGAGAATTAGGTGGAAGAGGTTATGGCCTAATTTGACATTCTGTCTTGGTACTTGCTGAGAAAATACTGACAAACCCTCAGGCAGAATATCTTTTGTCCTGCTTGAGACATCTTGCTGGCTTATGCTGTGTGAACCAGGTAGGTTGTTTTTTAATTAAAGAATAATTAGTGACAAAATAGCCAGTAGTTCAAACTGTATAATTAGGTACACTTTATTAAAGTTTAATCTGCATGTTTATACAAACCACGTACTGTGAATTTTGAAGTTTGTTGATCAAGACCATTGCGGTACAGACCAGCATTAAGAATGCATTTGGAAAATATATGTGCCAGAGAAGGGTATTCTGCTAGTGTTATTTCCCCCATATCAGGGTGTACTCTTTAGAGAAGGTGTGGGTTTAGAAATTACAGGAAACACTGGCATAATCCTTTAATAACCAATCTGAATGATCTCATAACCTAACATAATTTTTTGTTTCTTTTTTTTATAGGTGCAAGGTGTGAGTAGAGTCACAATTCGCAAGTCAAAAAATATATTGTTTGTCATCAACAAACCTGATGTGTATAAGAACCCTGCATCAGACACATACATAGTGTTTGGAGAAGCTAAGGTACGTTTGAATGTGTGTGTGTTACCACCTGATGATTCCTTTCTTTAGGATATTGTATGTCTTCATACATTATAATCATGTAATTCAACAGATCTGTGTATGTACGAGATATCTGGATGAACATTAGCAATACTGTCACAAATAGAAGTAACTGCAGTGACTGCTATATTAATATGCTATTATATTATTATACATTATATGAAATTCATACAGTAAAACCAACAAATACACTGGTGTTAGAATTATATTTTCTGTATGAAAAATATATTTTTTTAACATTAGTGCATTTGTTGGTTTTGTTGTATGACTTGGTTATTAACCTTTTGGCGCCGGAATTATTTTTTTAATTTTAGCACACCCACCCTGTATATAAAACGTGAATAATACAGGAACCAAATACGTTAGAATTATGAAACAAACTGCATTTTGAAGAGAAAAAAACGGAGATTATACACCGTGTTTAAAATATTCGGTACCCATATTTGTTGAATAAATGTATAAAATGCAACTTTGGAGGTTAGCGGTGCGGTACGTTAACTATAGTTGACATTAGGCGTCTAAAGGTTAATGCTCAGACATGAATAACATTAAGATTGTTAATGCCCAACAGGTAAAGGATATACACCATTATAACAAATTGTGTGTAAAAAATATAATTTTAGCATTAGTGCATTTGTTGGTTTTATTGTGTGAATTGTTAATTAATGCACAGACATGAATAGCACTAAGATCATTATATTATTACTATACGCAGGCCACAGGCTGAAGTTCTGTGGATAGTGGGGATGGGTGAGACACTTCAAGCTTCCCACTGTTTGCAAACTGCTTGTGTACCATCAAGTCCCCTTTGAACTGCATTGCACAGTGCAAACTGTCAGTCACAGGCAAAAGTTACCACCACTGGTACTGAGTGGACAGCTAGTTGGCTGACTGAAGAGGAATTCAGGGCAAGCATGGTGGAGTAGGGAAGTGTTGTAGCCCAAGGGAGATATGGAGAGCACTGGTCTGTGGGACTGGTATAGCAATTTATCTTGCCACCTTTTAAGTTGTGGTCATCCCCCCCCCCCCTTCACTGTCAGCGGAAGAAAGGGGGGAACAGTTGTGGAAGTAAAGCCTGTTTTGTGTTTGAAGTTGTGTGGGAAAAATCAAAATGTATGTCATGTAGTTGAGTACTCTAATTACCTGGTAGAGACTGTATTGTTATTTTATTTTATTGCTGATTGCAAATGATCTGTGTGGGACTTGAGGAAACAGCAATAAGAAATTAAAATGATGTGTACTACTATGGATATGAAATGCATTGCAGCAGTGATTAGAGTGTTGACAAGTAGTGCAATAGTGAACTGTGTATAGCTCTGTAATATAACTGCAACAGTATATTTGTACATTAATTTGAGCTTTCACTGAAATATGCTTAAGAAATAATTTTGCACACATAACAGCAAATAGTGTGGGCCGGGATAATGTAGTCATTATAGCGACTTGCTGCCAGTAGGACAGGCTGGGGATCAGCTGGTGGTGGTGGGATTTTCCATACCAGTGTCCTATACAGTGGGTACTGGGATATTCCCTGGGGTAAAGCAGTCAGGGCAAATCGTTAACCACCCACTCCATCTATCACCAAGGTTAAAGAAAGAGTAGAGCTATGCCCTGACTCCCCCACTGTGCCTTCATGGCAGGTCATAGGGTGAATTAAAAAAACAGCAAATTGCATGTTATTGTAAAGTAAAGGTAAAATTGTGCTTATGTACACCATGAAGGCACATTGGGTAGTGGAAGTATAGCTCTGCTCATTCTTAACCTCATCACTAGATAGAGATAAATTCTGAGATTCATGCCTCCCCCGAAGGATTCTCTATTACTCATTGAATAGGAGGCTTGGGGAACCCTTGGTCCTGCCAGAAATCAGACCACAGTTTCTTGATCATCCAGCCTGTAGCCAGCTCACTATAATGACTACACTGTCCTGACTTGCTTGCTTGTATATGTTGCCTCAGATTTGATGTTTAGAAGTTTAAAAATTATTGAAATGAAACTCGGAATTATTGAAATCATGGTCATGGTCATTGATCTGTAGTTTTTATCAACTGTGGCACCATTTAATATTTTAACGCACACAAGTAGACTTAATCACAATTCGTTTTGCAGTGACTGTGTAGGTAAGACCATAGTCTGGAGTTAAAATATTATTGCCCAGTGTTTAGAAGAGTGTGTCCATTGCAGCATCTTGTACAGTATACACTGACTACTGGAATGTGGCTAACTAAGTATTATTGTTTGTCTTTCTTTTTTTTATATGTGTTGCATTGTAGTGAATCGTTAACAAATGTTTGTGAGGTAATGGAAGTGCTAGAGCAGTTGAGATGAGCCTTCTTTTCAAGTGCAACATTGAACACCAAAACATGGCATTTGTTGCTTGCAATCCAGATGTGATATCACTTCTCCATATTTCCAGATTGAAGACTTGAATCAACAGGCCCAGGTGGCTGCAGCAGAGAAGTTTAAGGCTCCAGAAGTTTCGCCGGCGACAGAAGCAGGAGGCAGCACAACAGTAAGAGAGGCTTATGTAGTAGTATATATTAGTCATTCTGTTATAAAGGTAGAATCAGAAGTTTATTTGTAGCCTGCGTCCATTATTTGTACACGTATAAGGTAGCCATTTCTGTCAGTGCACATACACGACTGCATTTGTGGATTTCATTATGTGCATCACTTAACCACTCTTCACAAAACTGGGTATGAATATTATCATTCCACTAGAGGCCACCCCACTGCCACACTGTTTTTAATTTCCAGCAACAAGTAAAAACGGCATGATAGTTGTATGAACTGGTGAGAGAGTAGCATCACTTCAGGATCCGGTAATGGTGTGTGGTAGTAGATGTCAGGATAGTACGCACCTTCTCTTGACCGTTAAAACGACTGCATTTGCATACACACATGCACACCCTTAGACATGCATTTTTTACAGTTAGCCAACAATTACATTTTATTGCATTTGTAAGACATGCTCTGTAATCTGTGAACTGTTTTCCACAAAATGCTGTTTATTTTATAATTTCATCCCACCCCCCAAATATATTTTTCATATACCATGGGCTAAAACTCTACCCTGGCTGTTTAAAGGTTAAAGTAATAGTGTTATAGAATATCAAATAAAATGTGAGTCATGCAGAATTTTCTTGCAGCTGTCATTGTGATGGCAGTAGCTGTCTATCTACACATGCTAATCACATGGTGAAATCCAGTCAGATTAGGTTGTTTTCTTAAAACATGCTGTTTTTTTTAACGCTGTTGTACAACATGTCATGTTCCAGAAGCTCCTTCCATTAAAAATGAAAATTGTAAAACTTTAATGAGGGTTACGTTTATTTTATCAACATATAATTGGGCACAACGTGTCCCTTACATTTCGTATTATTTCTTGTCATAATATATCGATTTGGAAATTCTGTTCAAGGTGGCATAACAAAGAAAGCTGATGCATTATACAGGCTGGCATATGGTTTTTTTATAGTCACAAATTATTAGGGTGGTCATGCCCTGGAAGGCAGCATGAAAGGCACATGTAACATAAAGTCAGAAATGTGTACAAAACTTTAGTCAGAAAACCTGAAGGAAGGTCATATGGGTGTTGTGAGTGTTGGGTGGTAATATGGAAATGGGCATTTCAGGTAAAGGGTGTGCTGAGTGTTCTCAGTTCACCTAGCTGTGGGTATGGTTCAGTGAACCCAGTAAGTAACCTTTGTATTCTATAAAAGGCAGGAAATATCTTGGTCAGTTGAGCTGCTGTCAGCTTCTAAGAAGGTACTTCTTTATCTTCACTCATGTAGGCTTGTGTCAGGAGAAAGAAGAGCAAGGGGTATGTTATCAGTTCCTCATTAAATTTTACTTTGTAGGTTGTTGCTCCAATCCAGGAAGAATCTGAAGAAGAGGATGTTGATGAAACTGGTGTTGAGGAGAAGGATGTAGACCTTGTGATGTCACAGGCCAATGTAAGCCGTGGAAAGGCCATCAAGGCACTTAAAAACAACCAGAATGACATTGTCAATGCTATTATGGTAAGTAAAAATTACTACTCCTTTATGTTGTGTAATACTTATAGGTTGCCAGGGATGCAGAAACAGTGCACTGAACTGTTTCCTTTTGACCAGGAAAGTTTTTACATTTGTGTATACAGGGAGTATTTATTATCTCATCCCTGAGCACATCAACTGTCATAGAAATGAATTTAGAGTGTGATGCTCCCAGTCCGTTTCATGTACATTGTTTTATAGAGCAGTCAAGTGCTGACTTCCATATGCTAAGCACGCTGTTCATTGTATGAAAATATTTCTGACCACATTATGGAGCTGTTGATTGTTTGAATAAAGCCTGTTAGTGTCCAAGGCAAATAACAGTTGCACGCTTTGAAATCTGGTGACATGTGATGCTACAGCCTGAGTTACCAGCTGTTCACTGGACAGCTGTTCTAGTGCAGTCACAGCCTTGTGCTGCATGCAGTAATCTTGTGTATTCTGTTAATTCCCCAGAGAATGGTGTTAGAATGGAACATAGCATAAGTTTCCCGCCCCCCCCCCTGACAAAGCAAACGATGCATATAAATTAA
>Ga0123354_10019575_pt1 | contig 10628 bp, 9 predicted proteins | sample TergutLab28metaG_2_FD_97872 | JGI IMG/M metagenome (GOLD analysis project Ga0123354, IMG submission 97872) | Labiotermes labralis P4 segment gut microbial communities from Petit-Saut dam, French Guiana - Lab288 P4 | ecosystem: Host-associated > Arthropoda: Insects > Digestive system > Gut ...
GTCTGGATGAGTGATCAGCGCGTCGCAGAGACCTCTACCTGATAACACACAACACTCACAACAGACAGACATCCATACCCCAGGTGGGATTCGAACCCACAATCTCAGCAGGCGAGCGGTAGCAGACCTACGCCTTAGACCGCGCGGCCACCGGGACCGGCCAGTTGCTCCTCATACGCGTACGAAAATATTCAGTTTCTGCACCAGTTACAGGAATTTACGACCCACCATCAATATCGTTCGCTAAATACACGCATTTAACTTGACACATTCACTGATACTTACTCAAACTTTTACAGCACAGTGTTTCAAATATGTTAGACTTTCAGTAGCATTACATATCTGTATTGTATCCACGAAGTGTATTGATACTCTGTCATGAGCTTCTCAAAATAAACGATTGTGCGCCTAAAAGAACAATAAATAGTTTTTGATTTTGATGTGTATTGGCCCGTGCAGCATCTTGATAACTTAGGAATAAAATCGAACTAGATGTCACTTATTACTTTATTATGCATATGCTAGGCTGAACATGTTTCGGGCACCATTATGCCCATTAGCAGGAGCTCACGACGATAGCGTTGGTTACCACATTGGCCGTCTGGTTCTATGGTTGCTGCTGGTTGGATGTTAAGTGCAGGCAGGCAGGATGGATGGATGGATGGATGAGTGTCCGGACCGAAGGCTGTTACAGACTTCGGTCCGGACACTCATCCATCCATCCTTCCTGCACTTAACCTCCAACCAGCAGCAACTCGAGAACCAGACGGCCTATGTGGTAACCAACGCTATCGTCGTGAGCTCCTGAAGATGGGCATAATGGTGCCCGAAACATGTTGAGCCTAACATATGCATAATAAAGTAATAAGTGACATCTAGTTGGGTTTTATCTTCAGTTAGTTTTTCAGTGTTGGGCTTGTGTTGTGTGAGATGGGAACTTGATTTGTGTACAAGTAATTGTTATCTGAATTTCGCGGCATAAAGCAGGAATATCAAACTGGTGGTCCGCGGGCCGTATGCGGCAGTTTAAATTCTTTTACCTGCCCTTGAATAATTTAAAACACACACACACATATACATATATTACAATTTATAAATGGGGGCACGAGGTGGCGCAGCTGGTTGAGGCACTGCGCTACAAGCAGGAACGTTCGATTCCCGATGATGTCATTGAAATTTTTCATTGACATAATCCTTCCGATTGCATTATGGCCCTGTAGTCGACTCAGAGTCTAACATAAATGAGTACCAGGAATATTTCCTGGGGGTAAAGGCGGCCGGTGCGTGGGGCTGACAACATTATCATCTTCATGTGCCGATTGTCTTTAAATCTGGGAGCCTCATCGTCTTGGAACCCTCAGGGCCTTCCAGGCCTGTAATGGAATTGCTTTAGGTTTACAATTTATAAATGGAAAGTTCCATTGAATACGATTCTAAAAACCTTTTGTCAAATTGTTAAGTGAAATTATCTTTGCCGTTCATATTTTTATATCGCTAACACATCGGTGTTTCGCTTCCTTAAAATTTTCAAATTCAAATTCAAATCCACAGATATACGCTTTTCATTATTACTGAGAGTGGCAACACCCCAAGAAGTAATATCACTGGAGTCGTAAGAAACTCAAAAGCGAATTTTTAAAATCCTTTAGACTTGAGGGTTGGTGGTGGTGGCGGTGGAGTGGGGGGGGGAGCGTTTAGACTGTCCCCTTTACATATCCCTCAAACGCGAAATGTAACGGAGATATAGCCCACAATCCACCATCTGTAAGGCGTCTGATTGTCGTTCTAGGTACAAGTAAAAGAGGTAAATCAGTCCAATTACAGTCCTGGACAGGCCCAGAGGGTTTCAGGAAGTTAAGGTTCCCAAATTTCGTGACAACGACACAGGATGGTGGTAGGTTGTCAGCCTTATGCACTGCTCGCCTTTACCCCCAGGAAATATTCCTGGTATTCATTTCTGTTACAGGCTGGGTTGACACCAGGACCATAGTGCGATCGGAAGGATTATGTCAATGAAAAATTCCAATGACACCATCTGGAATCGAACCAGCGTCCTTCCAATTTGTAGCACAGCACCTTATTGTCGTTCTAACTTGTCTAAAACCACCAATGGTATTCGCACTGAAATCAGGAAGGCTACGTAACCACCAAAATCTAATGCCACTTCTGTATGCCCCTCAATCTTCATTAATAGGAAGAGCTTAATTTTATCAAAATAATTTTTTGATTGTCTGAAGGTATTTTGTACCTCCACCCCCCACCCCACCTATTTATCCATACTTGAACATACCAGAATGTTACATCAACGTTTTACATGAAAAATTTTAAACTTTCCAAGAAGAGGGGGTCTTAATTTCCAATAAATTCCCCAGGACAGAGGGATTTTTAATTAATTGTAGTCTCAGATCAGTTCATGAAAGTACGGTGTACAAAGAGGCCGCATGATAGTATAGAATTAAAGGTCCGTACAGTGCCTACAGGCCGGCTTTAAAGGGTGAAATACAGCCCTGTGCATGGCTTATGATTGATATGTTGTTCAGAATTGTTATAATACGTGTACCGTGCATCTGTCATTATTTTGTACAACGACCAACAAATACACAATTATTTCACAAATTATCACACCCCTACATGTTTCGACACTATCGTGTAATCCTCAGGGAGCTTGTAACCAATACCTTGTAGAGTTACATTAAATATTTAAAACATTAATATTGTTTTATAATTTTCACAGTTGTGCCGCGCATCTTGTTATTATCACGTCTTTTATTTATCCAACTGAATGCACAAGTGGATTGTTCTAGAGAAATGTTAAAACTTACATTAAAGTTTACATTAAAATGCTCCTACATGTTTCGGTTTAACAAACCATCATCAGGGAGCTTATTGTTGTGCTTTGCTAAAGTTATAATTATTAAGATAATTAAAAACGTCGTTCTGAATCAGTTCGGTCGTGTGGCTGCATATTTATCCATTACTTATTGGTGTGTGTACAGTGCACAGTGCAGAGTGTGCACAGTGCGCAGTGCAGAGTGTGTAAAGCGCGCAGTGCAGAGTGTGCACAGTGCACAATGCAGAGTGTGTACAGTGGACATTGCAGAGTGTGTACATTGCACAGTGCAGAGTGTGTACAGCGCGCAGTGCAGAGTGTATACAGTGCGCAGTGCAGAGTGTGTACAGTGCAGAGTGTGTACAATGTACAGTGCACGGTGCAGAGTGTGTACAGCGCGCAGTGCAGAGTGTGTACAGTGCGCAATGCAGAGTGTGTACAGTGCGCAGTGCAGAGTGTGTACAGCGCGCAGTGCAGAGTGTGTACAGTGCACAGTGTAGAGTGTGAACAATGCACAGTGCACGGTGCAGAGTGTGTACAGTGCGCAGTGCAGAGTGTGTACAGTGCGCAGTGCAGAGTGTGTACAGCGCGCAGTGCAGAGTGTGTACAGTGCGCAATGCAGAGTGTGTACAGTGCGCAGTGCAGAGTGTGTACAGTGCACAGTGCAGGGTTTTTTTAATGTTTTAAATATTTTATAATATTGAGATTTCAACGACTATAATAAAGAACTTGCATAAAACCTACGTAAAACATCTTAATTGTAAATTGTATTACCAACAGCTGCATTTGAAATACTTGTGTAACTTGGCAAGGTATTGATTACAAGCTCCCTGAGGATGACACGATAGCGTCGAAACATGTAGGAGTGTAATAATTTGTGAAAATATTGTGCATTTATTGATCATTGTACAAAATAATGCGGTTTAGAAGTTACGTTTCACATGACCCAGCAACCAGCTATTTGAGGGCCGCTGCCCGTTCATCTCCATGCACCGTGTACAGTCATTACAACTTGTCACAACGCGCTAGTCACATATTCTGAGTACTCATTTTAACAATTGTTCCTTACTTATCGCACTGTGTACCCGTCCTGAATTTATATAACTTTTGCTGCGTAAATGTAATCATTATCACCTCTTTTCTTCCAAGTTTTCTTTGCCCCCATTCTTAAAATTTGTTGCGTGTATTGTATCATACAGCAGAACTCCACTAATCCGGATTAATTGGGACGGCGAGCCGTCCGGTTATGCGGAAAATCCAGATAATTGGAATTTTCTTTGAAAATATTCTACATTGACAGTTTGAAGTGCAAAACAAATTTTTACAAACAGCTGTTTTAGGCTACATATTTATTTATGTAAGAATAAAAAATTAAGGGGTGTTTTTTTTTTTTGAGGGGAAAAATGGGGGGGGGGGGGTGTGGAATTTAAGTCATAAAAAGGTGTAGTACAATTACAGTATGAATATGTTTACGGAAAGGGCCAAGCCGATCCGGATAACCAGCTTCCGGATAAGTGGAGTTCTACTGTATACTTATTGAGGGATGTTGCCAAACTTTACTGTTTTTCTTTGTTAACTTCTGGATTTTCACACAATTGTAGTGACTTGTACAGGTTAAATCAAACCAGTTTTGTACCATACCTTATTCCTGACACGTGTTCTGTCGTGGATCAATCTCTCGAGGATTCTTAAAACTGACTATAAAACACTTAATTTATTATGTGGCTAATTTAGGTCGTAGGCCCAAGAAATGAGGCAGGTCACAATGGCGGGTTCACCCTGCAATATTTCAAATAAAAGCTGCATATAAGCACCAAACTCCAGTGCTACCAATATCTCCGCAACCCTGTAGGCAGGCAACAACATCACACAACTATCCCGAACACTATTAACAGAAGTTTGATAATGGCCTAGCAACTTTACCGGTCATACACACAGTGTTGAAAGGGAAGTGAGTGGTGGGTATCGGTAGCTGAGGAATTTCCATCGACGTCGTGGCCTACTTAAAAGATTAACTCCGCGGGCACAGTCCTTCTTGAGACGCTAACAGTTTCTCAGCCAGTCTAGAAATGTCCCTCATTCTATGGAAACCGATGCTGTATTGTTGTGTACACAGCTACACGCCATTTGCCCCTATCCTGAACCAGATCAGTACTGTCCTTGCCTTCCATCATATTTCTTTAAGGTTCATTCTAATACTACACTCCCATCTACGCCTCGTTCTTCAAAGTGGTCTCTTTCCCTCAGGTTTGCCCACCAAAACCCTGTATGCACCTCTTCTCCCCCACACTCCTGCCACCAGCCCTGCCCATCTCATGCTTCTAGATTTGATCATCCCAACAACTTTTGGTCAGCAGTACAACTCATGAAGGTCCTAACTATGCAGTCTTCTCTACTTCCCTGGTACCTCGTCCCTCTTACGCCCAATATCTTCCTCAGCGTCCTATTCTGGAAAATCCGCATCGTGGAAATATCACTCGGGATAATACGAATTCGGTTGACACTGAGACTGGGCACTTTCCAAATATTCTTGCTACTGCGATCCGTAAGGACTTGCTCTATGCAGCAACTACTAGCTGAAGTCTACGTGTAGTCACATCGTGCTGACGACGACGCAGTTGAATTCGAAGCGTCGGCAATACAGCCTTAATCTATACTATTCAGGACGTGACGTCATATCCAGAAAGTGGCGTCCTATCTATGTACATATGTGGCAGCATCCTATATCGGAGGTGGCGCTGTATCAAAGAGGTGGCGCTGTACCAAGGAGGTCGCGCCATTTATAGGAGGTAGCGCCATATGAAGGGGTGGCGCCATATCAAAGAAGTGGCGCTATATCAAGGAATTGGCGCTATATCAAGGATGTGGCGCCATATGAAGGGGTGGCGCCATATCAAGGAAGTGGCGCTATATCAAGGAGGTGGCGCCGTATGAAGGGGTGGCGCCATATCAAGGAAGTGGCGCTATATCAAGGAGGTGGCGCCATATGAAGGGGTGGCGCCACATCAAGGAATTGGCGCTATATCAAGGAGGTGGCGTTATATCCAGGAGTTGGCATCCTGTCCAGTCGAAGCTCGGTCAGTCTGACAGACTGCAGTTCCTCTTACCTCTCCCCCACCTCGCCCCGCCAGACTCATAATGAGTGCCGTTCCACACCATTCGGCAAACTCTCAGTACTACCAGTGCGGTCCTGAAGCCAACAGACGGACTCCGTCACTCTGGCTTAAACACAAGGTGAGTCGAAGCGATACAGTAATTTATGATTGACCGAACGGCCGTGTGTAATTTATGTCAGTTGTTGCATTAATTATTAATCTAATTCAACAAAGTATCTACTTTTATAAAAACTCGAAGGTTAACAAAAGTACGCAAAAAATCCCACAATTAAATACATAAGATTGAAAGTTATCAAAGAGTGAAGTTCCACACTGCAGTTTTGTGGTTCACAAGGCTGTAAGGAAGGAACCGTTGTTTCGGAGGTATATACTTCCTCTATCTTCAGGTCCAGCGAGTGACACTAACTACTGTGTGTTGATTAAAGTCGAACCTGTTTTCGGGACATGTTTTAGTACAAAATTATATAATTTATAATACGCAGAATAAAAAGGATACATATTATTTAGCTCTTTCAAATAGCGTACATGAGGGATATCATACAGGATTTACGGTACAAAACTATACCAAGGTAAGTCCAACGATTCTTGAATTACTATGTGACAGCAGTGGTCACTATATGTACCACCAGGTATAACGTTCAACATTTCTACGTTCTGCCCACACAATGTATTTATGTGTTTTGTATTGTATTGATCTCAGAACAAACAGCGATTATTTCCCTATACAGCACTAACTGTCTGGTTTTTTATGGCCAAGACGGAGTGTTTACTGCGCGGTACGGACTGGGTCTTTAGCTGCAACTGAAACACAGCTTAGTCTGAATATCTCGAGCACTACACATTGTGCATGTTGATTAGAGTGTGGAGTACATTTCATAATTGTTTTTGTGTTTTCTATTAGATCCGCTATAGGGGACACAAACAGGGCTAATTACATTTCCACGTACAATGGACACGTGTATATTCCGTACCTATAGCACAAGCCGCAATTTTTTGGCACGATGAAACCTGCGGTCTGGATTTAAACACCGAGCAGTATTTTGTGGGAGCTAGTGACGTCATAGTTCCGAAGACCACGCACTTGTGGTCCAAAGACAATAGTTCTCTGGCAGAATGATGATACTTTTATTGAACCGCAAGAATGTACGGCATTTCACATTGTTTCAGCTGCATTTGGCTATGCACCTGTCCTCAGCTGATAGTACTCTGACTGACGTATGTTTTAATTTATTCTGTTTGATTCTTTAAACGCCAGTTACTAATTGTGTACACCAACTGACGTCACGTTAAATAACTCGGCATCCTGCCCATTTTTGACTCTTGAAAGAACGCTGTTTATTTTCCTAACCAACTTTAAACGGCTTGTTATGTAACAGAGAGGCCGTGAGGTAGGCACTGAACTGTTATGTGTGTCTTATATGCGAGTCCAGTAACAAAGTTTTAATAACTTAGTACAAATGAAATTTTACACAGATGTTACAAGTGGGTTGAAAAATATGAGAGTCATACTTGTAGGCCAGACGGAAAGAGTAAATTTTCAAAATTAAAAAAAAAAAAAAGACATAATCAGGTTTAAGATTCGTGTATTTGGGCCTATTTCATTGACCTTTAAAAACCTATGGTGACATATGTCAACGCACATACTAACGCCCCTAGAGATTAATTTTATGAATATTTAGGCAACAAGGAAATATACTGGATTTTTAAGACATGCTGCATAATACCTTTTTTGTTTTTCCACAAAATGTCGTTTATTTTATAACTTATCTTTTTCTGTCCAAACAACACTTAAGTTTTTTATAAACAATAAGCTAAAATTTCAAAAGCAACATTATTGTTTGAAGGTTAATAATTTAGGCTCGTACTACTTTTAGTGTGGGTCGCGGTAGTTCAGTCGGTATAGCGACTGACTACAGGCTGGACGGTCCGGGATCGAATCCCGGTGGGGACGAGATTTTCCGCCCGTCCAGACCGGCCCTGGGGCCCACCCAGCCTCCTGTAAAATGGGTACCGTGTCTTCCCCGGAGGTAAAGTGCGGCCGGGGCGTGCTGCTGACCACTCGCCCCCTTCTAGTGCCGCGGTCATGGAAGAGTAAAGTTATATCTCTAGCCACCCTCTGGGCCACACCGGGCCTGTAACGGGAACACATCAGTTAGTGACGTACACAGCAAAAACCGCTGCCTGTTCTGAGATCCATACAAAACACTCAACGCCAAGCGAGCACCAGGTTGAGTTTTTGTATATTAAGCCTGGTGGTACGGAAAGAAACGGCTAGGCTTTAAAAGATCAACAACTCAGTCGATTAAACAGCGGTGTGCATGAAACAGATTGCGTACCGTTAGGTGATTGGGTGATGGTGAGTGACGAATCGGAAGGGAAGTGGAAAGAAGCAGGAGTAGCGAGACGCGAATACACGCCCTGGCAGTTGCAAGCCGAAAAAATAGAGGAAATTCACGAAAAAGTTTCAACCAAAATATCTGGTGAAACGGCCAGAGATTTTTTTTTTCGTAAGTACACATTTATTTTTATTTCAGTAGACAAATACAATGGTTATGTGGGAGGTAGCTCATTAACATGGTGTGTACGAAAGATTGTCTTTGAGTGCCGGATTTGTGGCAATTGTTGTGGTCCAATGTGACTGTCCATTATTGTAGCGACGTCGTCTTTCGGTGGTGTCTTTACAGGTCTGTTGCTGGGACGCCATGTTCCGAAGCACGGTGAAATGCGGTATTGTCAGTATGTGTCTATCTGAGATTATAGTACCTCCAGGTAATTCCCAACTTTTTCCCACCGACGCGCCGTACGATATGCTTTCCACCGGGCACGCCGCATGAAGTCAGCATAGATTCGAACTGGGTACCTTCATAATACAAGCCAGAAGCGTTACCTCTCCAGATGTAACGACGTGTATCCTCGTGCGTAGATATCAGCATGTCTTCTTTACTGAAGAAGGTGCCAAAACTTTCCTCTAAACTCCGATTCCCATCTACGGAATATCACTGTGCTCCATACTGGAAAATTTTCGACATTGAATTGTACGTAAACAAACAGCACAATAGCACATATATACATTAAATTTTAATACCTATTAATAAATATTCAACATCTTACCATCAAAACATATTGACAGCATAGACAATAGTTCGGGTTCACAAGCGGCACTGTCAGGCCTTACAAAACTTCTTAATGTATGTAACACGTTGGCAGTTCTGAGTACGTAGATAAGATATGCATGTTTAATTTTTACGCCAAGCAAAGGCCTTCCCGTAACAAATCATGAAGAATCAGAGAGGGGATGTAACGTTGGGTTTCCATCCCTACTTTGACATTCGGCCTAACTAGGACGGCAGAGTTGTCATCTCTACGCTCCGGCCTCCCTTTACCCACAAGGAAATTCATTGCTTCTCATTTGTGATGGAGGCTGAATTGACCCCAGTGCTAGTGAATACGGACAGAAGGAATAGGTCACTTGGAAATTTTCTAAGGAGCCTCCCGGGAATCGAATCCGGAACCTCCAGTCTTGTGGCGTCACCGCTCGCCTCTTAATGACTGTGTATTATGTGTAATGCAAAGTTACATAGCGATATCTATTGTCAGATTGCGTCCGTGTTGGCGTACACGTGCCGGGGATTTATCGAAAGGTACTGAAAATGCTGCACGTGCAACAGATTTGGTGTTTATTTCCCTCTAACAATTGGCGAACAGTGACTCAGTTTAAGGTATTAAACTTTCAGTTGAACAGTGATGACGACAAATTGCTGTGGAATGTGGGGCACTGGAAGATACGGATTGGCCGTCAGAGCTGTTGGGCACCAAAACTTTCAGAATCGAACCCAGAATAAAACCACGTTAGCTACAAATTCGATTAATTAACCATTTAAATCCTAAAGACATACCCACATAAAAACACAATTCCCCACCTTACGGTAAACACACTGTGTCTTCATTACAAAGACCAACTCTATAATGCTGTTCAGGTGAATATTTATTGTTGTCTTCATTACAAATATTGTTCAGGTGAATATTTATTGTTTGTCTTGTGGAAAACTTAAGGGATAAAAAAATAAATATTTTTTTCGGAGAATTCAGAATATTTAGCCGTTCTTTACGAAGTAAAAGCAACGGTCTACGCGTAGGTCGTGTTTACCACCCTGTATATCTCCCTGTGACTTATATCGTAGCCTAAATTATTATTAACGTATTTTGAAAATCGATTTTGGGAAGTTCAATTCGCAGCCACATTGACATACAAAATTGTACACTTTTCTTAACGTCATAAATGGATAAAAAGCTCTTATGTAATCTTAATGAGCTCAAAAGAGTGTCATGCAGAATTTTGTGTACTGAATTATGGAGTGTAGACTTTTCAAATTTGTTTAAAAAATTAGTTGGTACAGTAAACGTCATGTTTCTACTTCAAAAGGGGTTCGACACGCACAGAAAAATAATTTTACCCCTTCAAAGCCCAGTTGTCATTACATGTTCCACCAGGTTTAACATTCAGCAATTCTCCTTTCTGCCCACACAGTGTTTTTGTGTGTTGATCTGAGAACAAACAGCGATTATTTCCCTATACAGCATTAACTAACTGGTTTTTATAGCTAAGACGGTGTGTGTTTGCTGCGCGGTACGGACTGGACCTTTATAAATAATTCGGGTTAAATTCCTTCTTCAAAGTTTCA
>Ga0123354_10019576_pt1 | contig 10628 bp, 7 predicted proteins | sample TergutLab28metaG_2_FD_97872 | JGI IMG/M metagenome (GOLD analysis project Ga0123354, IMG submission 97872) | Labiotermes labralis P4 segment gut microbial communities from Petit-Saut dam, French Guiana - Lab288 P4 | ecosystem: Host-associated > Arthropoda: Insects > Digestive system > Gut ...
AGAACACAAAAGTACAAGATGCTGACAGTATTGCATGAAGCAGTAAATAATGGATTGCTGAAAGACCACAAAAACATATACAAAATGCAACCACCAATAATGAAACAAGAAACATTAGAAATGATACATCTAAAATACAAGAATGATAACCATGATATACACAGAAATAAATTTTAGAATAACCTACTGAAGAAGGAATAGTATATAAAACAACTAAAACGGCACAAAGGTAGAAGAAAGAGTAAAGGTAAAATTCAACTTAGAACGGGGCACTAAGGCCTAGAGTGGGGGTGGATATATAGCTCTTATCTTTCTTTAAACTTGGACCTACATGGGGGTGGGAAAGACCCGATACGCATTGTACAGGAAGCTGCGTGTGCCCCAGGGTCGGTATCGACAGCAGTGGAAAATCTCGCCCCCACCAGGACTCGATCCCTGGACCATAGCCAGTCTTAATACCGACTGAGTTACCCCAGCCCTCAGAACAGCACAAAAGTAATAAATATTATAATCAAGGTATACGCAGGGTTACAAGTAATGATTCTGGCAAGGCATATATTGGCCGTACAGGAGGACTATGCAAAACCCTCCATACAGAACACAGTGAACATAAGGAGTAATTATGGTACTCACCTTACATTTACTAATAAATAAAGGTGTGACAATGATAACACAAATGCACACATGTGCACAAACAAGACAAACACACAAAGGGAATACAATCAGACCAAACACCACTTATGACATTTTCGTACATTAAGTTGTTACAACAATTCAGTACCACAATTACCCCACATGATTAATTTATACTTCAGCCTTTCAATATATTCCCTGCTCACAAAAGCTTCACCACAGAACAAAAAATTTCATCCCCTTTATTTTGTCATTCTGCTGGGAAATACTGAGTCAATGCTAGAATTGTAACCCCAAAGCTGCCATACTTCAAAACAAAAATGAAAAACCTGATACTGAAGTCCACATATTTTTTATTTCAAGCCTTCTCATGTAATTTCAATATAATATTATCCATATATCAGTGCTGTAATGTTGGTGTTGTTACACCATTCTGCGTGTTCCACTCTGATGCAAGTACCTATCTTTATGACAGAAGCACAAAGGATATTATGTCATAAATATCAATGGACATAAAAGTTCACCGCTATATGATGGTATAAACAAAATAAACCACGATCTGTAAATTATTTGAAAATAATCATATTCAATGTGGTACTCAATAACCTTAGTGTGTTCATCACAGCAATTTTGGCAGCACTGAGAATGTCAAGATGTAAATAATTTGCAGAATTTGTGCATTACAGGTTTCTTAATTTCATTTGCATGAGGTCACCCTTACTTCTGACACACCGTTATGAGTGCTAAGGTGAATAACCGGGTTGTGGAGACACTCTATGTGATGTGAAAATTAACAAACATATTTTGTTTTTATTGCAATCCCTGTACAGGTCTGGACAGGCCCTTGTGGTTTCTGGGTGGTTGGTACTCCCAGATTTCAGGACAGTTGGCACATGAAGGTGACCAGGTTGTCAGCCCTATGAACTGGCTGCCTTTACCCCCAAGGAGATCTTCCTTGTACTCATTTCTGTTATAGGCTGAGTTGACTCCTGGGCCATAGTGTGACTGGAAGGATTATGTCAACAAAAAATTCCAATGATACCGTCAGGAATCAAACCCGTGACCTTCCAGCTTGTAGCTCGGAGCCTCAACCAACTGCACCACCGCGAACCCTAACAAACACACATTACTCGATTTACATTTGCCACCACTCAGTATGGTAAGAAAGTATGTGACACACACACAAGTTCTCCACAAGATCTGAACTGCATAACAGTAAACACAGAACACACAACGAGTTTTCAATGAGTGGAAATAACATCTTCGCATATTTATCACAGGTCACTCCAGCTGATTCCAAAGCAAGCAGATAGGATTTCCAGCTATCATACACAAGAGCTGTGTCCCGCTTAGCCTACCTCCCTGTGGCAATTTTATTACAAACCCCAGAAGCTCCCTCACACAGTACTCTATCAGCAATTCTTCCTCTCCAAATCTGTCCTTCAGGCTTTCAATGATCTTGCTATAGTTCTCAGCAGTGGCTGGAAAGCTTTCTACAATCCCCTGAGCCCTTAAACCCTCGATAGTGGCTTGGATTAGACACTGAAATTTACCTTCCTCCTCCATATCTTTATCATAATGTATTCAATTAAACTGACTCAAAGAGTTCAAAAAATCCTTCATTTGCCTACCAAACCTCTTTAGTTCTACCTTAAGGAGTTTCAGATTCCCTCTACCAACGCTCGGTAAAAAAAATGACCAACTGCCCATTATTTACCACAGCTTGAGCCCAACTAAACGAAACTTGTGTCATCTTCACCCTTGCATGATCCAGCCTCTCTCTGTATCCTCCAAAGCTCACGTATTCTACCTCAAAGTCAGCCCCCTCTCAAGAGTGAAAAACTTTTTTTTCATTGTTTCTTCACAGCGATTTGCAGCAGAATTTTTTTCTTGAAATTATTTCACACATTTTTGTGAACAATGTTCATATTATTATTATTATTATTATTATTATTATTATTATTATTATATAGAATACACTCCATAGATACTTATCAGACAAGACTTTAGGATATAGAAAGTGTCAACAGTACATGACAGTAAATGTTTTATATAACACAATGTCAAATTAAAACATGATGAATTTCAGAGCTTAATACTAATAATGCCATAACTATTGTCATGATAAAACCTGTAACAGCTGTATCAATATGGAATGTATGTGTATATATACATATATGTGTGTGTGTGTGTGTCAATCTGATTAAGTGTAAATATGTATAATATCATAATAATATAATTTATATAATTGTACATTTGTTAATAAAATTCGTAATTAGTCAAACATATCAGAATCACATTGCTCTGACACTTCTAATAATTACCCAGATCGCGCTTTAAATTCCTTTCAAAGAATTCATTGCTTGAGTAAAAACATAAGGCTGGAAGAAACATTTTCAAGACGAATTTAAATCTGTTTTAATTATGAGAAAATCGTTTAATATTTAGTGGTAAATTATTGAAAATTTTAATTCCACAGTAATACATTGCTTTTTGTGCTTTTGGCAGATTTATTGTTGGAGGATGTAACTCAAACCCTTCTCTAATATTAATATTGCATACCACAGAATTCGATTTTAGAGAATCAGTGTTCTTAACTACAAGTGTTGAAGATGAAATTATATATTGGGAGTAGAGTGGAAGAGACATTTAACTCTTTAAACAGCGGATGGCAAGTGTCTCTATACCCAGCATTCTTCATAATTAGTATTCTTTTTAATATACATATTAGAAAAAACATCAAACACTCTATAACAATTTATACACTATACCATGTTCCTACACAATGTGTCATATGATGAAGTTTTAAATCACACAAGATATTAAACAAACATAATATTGGAAAATGCACAACAAATCTGAGATGAACACTTCAGTCTGAACGTTTTGTACTGTTATGAAATCAAGATCTCTGTTATGCAGCATTTAAACAGCAGTCTGTGTGAATCAGAGGAGCAACCTTCAGTTCGCACTGGAATCAAAAATACTGCTACAATAATGGCTGTACACATGAACATAAACAGGTACCTGCTTACTTCCATAATGCCTTCAAGAAATACTGCTGTAACACACAAGGCATATATCTGTACTAGCAGATAGGGACGAGACTGCAGTTTGGTAAATCCAAAGTTCCATTTTGAAACAGCTGTGGAATGCATGGTACACCAACATCAGATGCTTTTCCTATTCAAACAGCAGAAGAAAAAATCATTAACTGAAGAGGTCAACAACAAGGTGGTTACTGGCAGATTACACTGTGTAACAACATGAACAAATTATCTCTCTCTTTTATGGAGAACGAGTGACTTTAGCAAATACAAATATGTTGAATTTAAACTTTAGCATCCACCATTTTCAGGAAAAATAATCAAACCAAAACACAGCTACAAATGATCAGAGGACAACCAGATAATGTTGTGGGTGCAAAACCCATTTTTTATGAGATGTAAAACATTTATGTGTTTTTTAAAATAAATCGCACAGATTTTCACAGAAAATGGTGGGTAACAGAACACTTCCGTAATGTGTACATAAAAATACAACACAACTGTTAGGTTAAATACAAAGATGAAACTTGGCATTCTACTTTACAGAAGAAATGTAAAAATTAGGAAATGTCTTCAGTACCGTGAGCAGACTGCCTTTATATTAAGCAGAAGTGGCACAAGACAGATAACAGAAGAGAGGTGTAGCCAACCAGCAAGAGCAGCATACTGTAACAACAGAAATTACAAAAGGGAAGATGGTGAACCACTGCACAGATCATTAATACTATGAATGCTAATAACATGGTCCCTAAAACAAACTCTCTTGCTCTATGACTGAATCACCATCCCTCCTGCCCTCTGTGACCTGATTAGGTTAGAACAGAGTCAGATTTATTTACATTCCACACATCCATCTGTGGCAAATTAGGTACAGCATGCCATAACACAAGTACAAAACTACAAAGAACTTAAAACATAGGGTGACAAACAATGTTGATGCCTAGTATTTTGTTTTGAATTTGGTGCATACATGCCACATTGTAGCAGATCGTACCCACCAGACCTCCATGTAGTCACCAATGATATTTAAACATATGCCACATTTGGCCACAAGGCTTGTACGCTGATACAGAAGCAGTTGGTGTGAAGTGTCTGATGGCAGGTGACAGCTTGCTTTGTGCTGGCAAAGGGTCAAATGTGATAAAAATCACTGGGAACAAGACTGCTGTCTGTAGGGAATTTGGTCCATAATGTCCCAGAAGTACATAACCAGTCACCCATCCAGTGGGCAGTATGAGGCCCTGTGATTTCCATCCCTGTGAACACCACAATTACAATTTCTTGGCTGGCAAGTGATTAGCAACAGATGCTGACAAAACAAGTTATCATCTCATACTTGAAACCATTTGCTTTTATGCCCTGGCACCGCTATGGGATAAATGCTTAAATGTCAGTAACAATTATGTGGGTGCTGCTATCTACCATTTACTACCCATATGCCATGTAAGCCTATACATCAAAGTCATAATAAAGTTCTTGGCACAAGAGTGCTGGATAACTGATTTTTTTAAACTTCCCTGCATTTTATAGTCTATCTGCAGATGCTGCAGAACATGACAAACATAACTGTAACAGTTATTTCACATACAAAACACAACCTATCAGAAAACTGTTCACTGAACTTACAGCCCATGAGAGGCATTTAAATATTTTGTCTCACACAACTCCAAAGTCTCTGAACAGACTCATAAGGACACTTAGAACTCAATACATTTCTTACTATTTACAAATATACAATAATAAACATTGATTACAGTACTAATACATTTTATGATGTGATTAACAGGCTAAAATTAATATGAGTACATTAAAACACACTGTCATTAACATCAACTTACAAATCCTCACCTTGATGAAAATAACAATAAGTATTTGTCATTTGGACACTCAAAACAGAGCATAATTTGTTTCCTAGATTCTCTCCAAGCAAAATTATTAACCCTTTGGTGATGAAAAATACATTTAAATAGCCTGCAGTGTGATGCTGAAAACATCAAATGTTTTATCAACCAATGACCAAGGAAGTGCCACTTCTGGGATGTTCGTTTACAGCCTTGCTCTATATGTGTGTGTGTGTGTGTGTGTGTGTGTGTATATATATATATATACATATATATCTCAAGATATATATAACAACAATTATGCCTGTTTGTATGGGTGTGAAACTTGGTCGTTGACATTGTGGGAGGAAAGAAAGCTGAGGGTGTTTGAGAATATGGTGTTGAGGAGAATATTTGGACCTAGGAAGGACAAGGTAACGGAGGAATGGAGGAGATTGCATAACGAGGAGCTAAATGATTTCTACTCCTCACCCAATATTGTGCAGGTGATAAAATCGAGAATGAGATGGGCTGGGCATGTGGCATGTATGGGTGAGGGGAGGGGGTGTATAGGTACTTGCTGGGGAAACCGGAGGGAAGGAGATCACTGGATAGACATAGGCATAGATAGGTGGATAATATTAGGACGGATCTCCAGGAGGTGGGATGTGGGTATATGGACTGTATTGGGCTGGCCCAGGATAGAGACAGGTGGCGGACGCTTGTGAGTGCGGTAACAAACCTTCCGTTTCTGTGAAATGCAGGGAATTTCTTGACTAGCTGCAAACCAGTTAGCTGCTCAAGAAGGACTCCGCACCATGGAATAATTAAGTAAGTATGTAAGTAAGTAAGTATGTATATATATATATATATATATATATATATATATACACACCCTTGTAGATGGACAGCTGTGCAGCTTCATTCAGGGGTAATCAAACATTTACAGGCAGTGCCCAAGGTTCTAGTGTCCATATGGGCACACTGTCTGACAAAATAGGACGTGCCCATACAAGCACAACATCCACAAAGTCTTAATGGTTAAAACAATATTAAAGCACAAACATAAATATATATATATATATATATATATATATATACATCTTGGAAAACAAGCTTTGTCTTCATTATGGTGGAAGAATTGTTTTTAGTAATACCTGGTGGGACACCCTCCATAGAAGGATGAGATCCACTGTTACATTCCACATTAGGGTATTTTGGACCTCCTCTAGAAGAAGATACAGCCCATGAAACCCACCCAGCATAACTGATGTGACAAGTAAGAGTATTTCTGTGTCACTCTGCAACTGCCTGGTGAAGCCACAATAAATAACATACTGCCATAATACTGTCTCACAATAAAGCAAGGTAGAAGCCACAATACAAGTCGCTTTGGTCTGTCACAGTACAATAACACAACTCCCCTCCAAACACACAAAATATCTGCGGCCAACTGAGCAGTTAAATGGAAATTTTATGAATTTTTCCAAATTCTGGACACCAAAATTCTCAAGCTACCACAGGTCTCACTGACCCAAAATATGTGGAACATACATTAACTGGATAAAAACAGCCACAGAGCAATGACACTCAAAAGGCAGCATGATTCCTGCAATTCATTATTCTCACAACTATAACAAAATCAATTTACAAAAATGTAAATGAAGTGTGGAGAAATGACTTCATAATTAATGAGGTCATTCCACCACATTTCAAATTACATTATTAATCAATCAAACGTCTATAAATATGTGAAACCCTTCAACACACACATCTTTTAATTAACAAGGAACAATAAAACAGCTGTATATCACTCATGAACCTTGCCTGTGTCAGTGAGTACCCTCAGCCCAGTTCAGCATGCAAGACCAAAAGGGAGAAATTCTTCCCTCAGAAGCTTCAACCAACTGATGCTGGAACTCTGTTACAGGAAATACAGTCGGTCTGCCAGTTTCTCGCTTGGTGGCCGGTGTACGCTCTGTCCCACCAACTGTGCCAATTTGTGTGCGTACTGAAACAGAAAACACAGTGAAGTTACAAAGTGTTTTGGCAGACCTGCACATCAAGCAATGTGAACAATGACTTACACTTCCAGCTATAGGTTCTGTAACATTAAAAAATCATTTTTATGTTGTCCATATTCCATGCAATAAACAGACCATACAGTGTTTAAACCAACTAACTGCACATGTCACCATAAATAATCATATTTAATTCTCTGATGCTCCTCCTATATGTTTCACGCCCTACTGCCCACATTCAGGCAAGTCACTTAAAAAAGGAATACATTTATAATAGATGTTGTCAAAGATGTGCATAATGCAGTTAAAATAGTGTTATCAATGAAAATAATGTATAAAATGTACATAAATTTCTCAATAATTCTATGTTTAGTTGCAAACCTGCTGAAGAAGGAACATTATATAAAGCAACTGAAACAGAAAAAAGGTAAATGGTAAAGGTAAAGGTCATCCTACAACAGGCCACAAAGGTCAAGAGTAGGAGTGGATGAATAGCCCTTCTCTTTCTTTAACCTCGGTCCTAGATGGGGAGGGTGTTGAATGCCACGTCACTACCGCTTTACTCCCGGGAAAGACCAAGTACCCACTCTATAGGAGGCCGGTTGGCCCCAGGGCCAATCTGGACAGGTGAGGAAAATTTCGCCCCCACCAGGACTCGATCCCTGGACCATCTGGCCGGTAGCCAGTCGCTATACTGACTGAGCTACCCAGGCCCACAGAACAGCACAAAAGTAGTAAATATTATAATCGAGGTATATGCAGGGTTACACCTCATGATTCTGTCAATGAATATATTGGCCGTACGGAAGGAAGACGCAAAACCCTGTATACAGAACACAGTGCATATAAGGAGTAATGATGATACTCACCTTACACATAACAACATATAATGTTGTGAGAATGATAACACAAACGCACACATGTGCACACACAAAACACACACACAAAGGAAATACAATCAGACCAAACACCAATTATGACATTTTGCTGCATTAAGATGTTACAACAATTCAGTACCACAATTACCCCACATGATTAACTTATACTTTAGCCTTTCAGTACATTCCCTGTTCACAAAAGCTTCACTACAATACAAACATTTCACCCCTTTAATCTTGTCATTCTGTTGGAAAATTCTGAGTCAATGCTAGAAATGTAAACCCAAAAATGCCACACTTCAAAACAAGAAATGAAAAACCTATACTGAAGTGCATGCATTTTTTATTTAAGTGTTCACATGTAATTTCAATATAACATTATCCATATGTTAGTATTGTAATGTTGGTATTGTCATACACTTCAGCAAGTTCCACTCTGATTCAAGTACCTATCTTTATGACAGAAACACAATGGAAATTATGTCATAAATATAAATGGACATAAAAGTTCACTGTTCTATGATGGTATAAAACCTAATAAACCTATTCCTGTAAATTATTTGAAAAAATTATATTCAGTGCTGAACCCAATATCGTTAGCGTGTTCATCACAGCTATAGTGGCAGCACTGAGAATGTAAAGATGCACAGAATGTAAGCATTACAGGATTCTTATACTCTTTTGAATGAAGCCACCCTGCTCCTGACACACTGTTAGTCTTGTTACAGTGACACTTAATGGAATAACCGGAATTTCGAGACACTCTCAGTGGTGTGACTTTGACAAGCATATTTCATTTATTTTTGCAATCCCAGCACAGACCTGGAGAGGCCCTAGGGTGTCCAGGTGGTTGGTGCTCCCAGATTTAAAGACGGTCGGCACATGAAGGTGATCAGGTTGTCGGTCATATGCACCAGCCGCCTTTACCCCAAGGATATATTCCTGGTACTCATTTCTGTCACAAGCTGAGCTGACGGAAAACATGGCAGCTTCTCAAGAAGAACTCTGCTCATTGCAATTAACCTTACCTTACACAAGAATTAAACACTTCTTTGTTAATTAATCCCAATCTAGTCCTAGTACTGCAATCAACCAACAAATGATCCAGCAACACAGCACATATTCATAGAAGTCAAAACACAGCTACTCGTTTCTGCTACTAAACAAAGCCACCATCTGTCTGTTAATAACAGAAAGTAGAAAGGCAACATTTACAACTGTAATTTGTAGACTGAGATCTCAAACTTTACAGTAGAGAAATATACAGTGTTATACAAATATACAGCTTGAGATCTGAACTACAAACTGCAGTTATAAATATTGCATCTTTAATTTCTTTTACATGCGGTCTGATGATGGCTACCATTTATGGTCAATACATGTAGCTGTCTTTTGACATCCACAAATATACACTGTGTTGATGTGTCATTTGTCTGTCTATTATTTCATTTAACAAAACCACTTATATTACAGGCATTCTTGTCAACCGCTTGTGTCTCGCACAATACTCACCTGGCAAGGAGCAGGAACTCTGATAGTGCCAGGCCAATTGTAGTACAGGTGACACAGCTTGTACGTCAGTTGCTGCACATGGTCTGTTTTCATATTGGTGGTGTCATGTATAACAATGTAGTGTGTTGGGGTCACTGTACCCTGAAACAACACCACAAATAAATATTCAAGTCCCTTACAATGGCATGAGAACATCCATTTTTGAGGTAAATGTTACGTGTTTCTGACACAAAAGTATTCCTCTCGAACACACACAACGTAATCCATTTTAATCTCTTGTGTACAAGGAACAGAATACAACTCAGGCACGACAAAGTCATCAAAGCCTAGTTCAGTAATATATTTCTGGCAATTTTACACATTTGGCCATTCAAATATGACTATGGAGCCAGAGATGCTTCTACTGACCACTACCATCCTGCAATAGGTACTTTCAAAACCCACAGTAAAATGATTTAATTAAATTATATTTTTTTTTATTCAGTTATTTACTGCAATTTTGTTGTTACCCGGTGGCAGTGGTTATTTTACATGTAAACAAAACATGAAATTGGTTACTACTAGATTTAAGTCGGGAGGGCTACATGAGAAGCATGTAGTGACAACTTGGAATCTTGGGAACCATCTCAGCATTTGCTTATAGACAGAGGGAAACCAAGAAAAACCTGTGTCGAGGTGGCCGGTCGCAGGAACTTCCGAATACTGACTTCTAGCCAG
>Ga0123354_10019580_pt1 | contig 10626 bp, 6 predicted proteins | sample TergutLab28metaG_2_FD_97872 | JGI IMG/M metagenome (GOLD analysis project Ga0123354, IMG submission 97872) | Labiotermes labralis P4 segment gut microbial communities from Petit-Saut dam, French Guiana - Lab288 P4 | ecosystem: Host-associated > Arthropoda: Insects > Digestive system > Gut ...
ATCGTGTGCTTTCCAGGTCTGGTGTATCGGAGCGGGTGCACTGATGCATGCGTTGTGCCTGTTTGATGGGAGGGGTGTGTGGTGCAGGTGTTATTAGGTGCACTAGGGGAAGTATGCCGGTGAGGGGCAGGTTAAAAATAAACATCTAACTGTTGCATCTTGGTTTTCTCTCTCACTTCATAATTATATTTATTAATATTTTTGTGACGTCATTCCAGTCATGTACCCTTGACGTTATGAGAGGAGAAGAGAAATACATACAGGATTTTGGTAGGGAAACCTGAGGGAGAGAACATTTAGAAGACCCAGACGAAGACTGGATACTAATCAAATGAATATTAAAAGAAATACAATGAGCTAAGGAGGCCTCGATTCATGTCCCAGATTACGGACACGTTGCTGGCTGCTGTGACCACAGTACTGAAACTGCGGGTTTCATGCAGTACAATTTCTTCGATCGCTAAAAGAACTATTGGCTTCTGAAGAAGGCACCTGCCCCACACGACTTGGTTTCGTTTATGGCGCCAGTAAGAGAATATTTTCGGTCGAACAATGCTATGACAGAGAGCAACAGACTGCGAAGAATGTGACATGAAGGGCCGTGGTCCACTCGAAGGCAACGTACCAGGAAGTTAAGAAAGACAAACAGCGGAATCCGTATGCCGGCTCTGATTCGAACCCTGCATCCTCCGAATGCAAGAAAGAAACGTGACTACTTCAGCAAACTTACTAAGTAAGGACTTAAGACACAGACGTAACTAAGTCAGCAACTGGCTGACTGACTGACTGACTCCAATGAGCAGAGTCCTTGTTAAGAACACGACAGTTCCCCGTTCAGTAAAGAAATTTCTCGTATTTTAGTGAAGCCAAAGATTCATTACCGTATTCACAAAAGCCCGTCACCAGCCCCTATCCCAGGCCACATGAATCCAGTCCCAAACCCATTTTTTTAACACGCATCTTCATATCATCTTCCAACCTAGGCCTGGTCTTTATAATCCAGGTTTCAGTACCACAACCTTGTGTGAATTTCTTTTCTCCACCATACGTGCCCCATGCCCCGTCCATTTCACCACCCATGATTGGATTGTCCTAAAGGAGGTACATTGATTCAATTATTCTCGAGGAAGACTCAACTGCAGCGGAGCATGTAAGAACCGAGCAAACACAATTATCAATATCAAATATCCTCTTCCGTGGGCTGGCTCTAGAAATCGGTGAAGGTTTGCTTGCAATGTAAAACAATCGAATATTCTGATAAAGACGTGGGCAAGAGGAACAAATAGTTTAGGATACGCGTCCGTGGCAAACCAATCATCATGCGAACGGGCTAAGCAGCATACAAATGTGAATAGAGCGATTTAGTTACGGTGTGAATGGACCAAAAGTGTCTGCAGTCTGTGAATATCCTGACGACAATAATTTAACTGTCAGAAGTTACTAAGATACGTCAGTGTATCTACATTTATCTATCTATCTATCTATCTATCTATCTATCTATCTATCTACCTACCTACCTATCTATCCATTATTATTATTATCATCATCATCATCATCATCTCCTTTATGCAGGGTAATTATATTCCTGAGACAAATTATGTCCCTGGGAATACAGTGTTGCAGCTATTCTGTTGTTACTATTCATGGTGCTTATATCGTTAGTTTCAGTGTTGAATCTGTTGTACTTTTACATTAGTACTTTCCGAAGTATGTGTGCAGTGCCCAGTATGGCTGTATTCTGTAGTTCCTTAACTTCATGGTTTCCTGGTATGTTGCTCACGTATTTTCTAAATGACTATGAAATAGTCCCAGTCGCCCCTATTGCTACTGGTATCACCTCTGTTTTTACATTCCACATGCGCTGTATTTCTGTTGTAAGGTCTTTATATTTTAAAATCTTCTCGGCTTCTTTTTTAATCACATTTATGTTTCCTGAGATTGCAACGTCTATTAACATACATGTTCCCTTTCCATTATCACGGATTATATTATTATTATTATTACCATCATTATCATCACCGCCGCCATCACCACCACCACCACCACCTTTGTGCAGGGTATTAACAATTATATACATGAAACAAAGCAAGTTTCTAGGATATACACAGTCACACACTGCAGCCATTCTGTAGTTACAATTTACAGTATATGTAATGTTACTTCCCATGTCGAATGTTTTCTACTTTTACATTAGTACTTTCCAAACTATATGTGCAGTGCACAATATGGCCGTGTTCTATAGTTCCTTGATGCCACGTTTTAACGGTAAGTTGCTCTCGTATCGTCTGAAAAATGTTCAGATGGTTCCAGTCGCCCCTATTATTACTGGTATCACTTTGGCTTTCACATTCCACATGTGCTGTTATTTCTATTGTAAGCTTCTTGTACTTTCGAATGTTATGAGCTTCTCTCTTGATCACATTTCTGTCTCCGGAAAGTTCAACGTCTATTAACATACACTACATGTTCCTCTTCCTTTTGTATTATCATGAATTATGATGTCCAGTTAGTTGCTGGTATTGTTCTGCGGTTTGAACTTATTATTATTATTATTATTATTATCATCATCATCAACAACAACAACAACATCGTCAGAATCATTCTTGTTATCACCGTTATGCAGGGTATTTACAATTACATACCTGAAACAAACCATGTTTATAATGTATATAGTGTTGCAGCTGTTCTGTGCTACACGCAATGTTATTTCGCACGTGAAATATGTTTTGTACTTTTACATTAGCACTTTCCGCAGTATGTGTGTGCAGTGTGCAGTTCCTTGATCTCGAGCTTTCCTGGTATGTTGCTCAGGCATGGTCTGAGTGATTTTGAAATGGTTCCGGTCGTCTCTTTTATTACCGGTAGCACATTTGCTTTCACATTCCAAATGCGCTGAATTTCTTTTATGAGGTCTTTATATTTTTAAATCTTCTCAGCTTCTTTCATCATCACACTTCTGGATCCAGGAAATGCTACATCTATTAACATGAGCGTACTACTACTACTACTACTACTACTACTACCACCACCACCACCACCACCACTACTACCACCACAACTACCATCACCACCACTACTACCACCACAACCACCACTACCACCATCACCACCACCACCACCACTACTACCACTACCACCACCACCACTACTACCACCACCACCACCACTACTATTATTACCACAACCACAACTACTACTACCACAACCACCACCACTACCACTACTATTATTACCACAACCACAACTACTACTACCACAACCACCACCACCACTACTATTATTACCACCACCACAACTACTACTACCACCACCACTACTACTACTAGTACTACTACTACTACTACTACTACTACCACTACTACTACTACTACTACTGTTGCTACTACTACTGCTGTTGCTGCAGCAATAGACGGAGCCTTAGGTTCGAACACCAGTACTAATCACACGACAACAAACACGAGTCCTTGACTGGTCCTTAATCAGAGGTCGTGCAGCGTTCCTGCTTTTGACAGGAAGTGCTGTGGTTTGTAATGAAACATCGACAGCGCTGCTGTAACGAACTGAGTCAAAGCATTTTTTCCTTCCGTAATGATGCCTGTTTTTATAGGATCATGACGGAATGTTATTATGTAAAGAAATGGCTCCAAGGAAACTCACGACACAAATAAATGTCTAACAATCAATCAACTGCCGTTGCTAGTTACATTTTATGTAATGCTTTCGCTCTAAATAACGCTTCTTACCGTCATCATCATATTGGAACATTTGCCTTGGCCGGACCTCGCAAAAAGGTTTCCCACATACTAGACCACCAGTTCAGCCTTCTGCTTCCTACTTGTCAGTCTTACCAACCTTCAGTTAATTTCCCCTCCTTCAACTATTAATCTCCATCTCATTTCAGGTACATAATTAAATGTGATAGTTAGCTTCCGTGGAAGGCACATTCATCATGAAGGAACATATACACCAGACAGACAGCAGTTTAGCATTTCAAAAATGAGACTCTGTCCGGGCGATGTTACACGTGAAAAGCTTTCAAATAATTCTGTAGACGCAAGTATCGCCTTCGACGCTGCCAGACATGCGCAGTAACCACTAATATGTCTCCATATGGTCTGCAATACCGAACAATTCAACCGTGAATTTTAACCAAAAACAATACAATTTTCAAACTGTGGAGTGATTTAGGCACATTTTAATTACATTTGTATTCCTGTTCTCACCACCCTGAAGATGGCCACATGATGGCCGAAACACGTTGGTGACCACTATGCAGTAAAATTACATTCACAGAACCAAACTGCATATGTCGGTCTACCAATATACAGGGTGAACACAAAAAACTCCTTGATTTCAAGTAATTATAAAATCAAAACACCGGAATATTCTTACAAAATTGGTGGCTACAGTTGCACAAACTCATACAGTTTAATGTGGTATCACACAAACTCAATGTGCCCCCCTTTTGTTACTCAACAAACAACGATGAGATAATCTAGCTCGGACCAGACTCTCTGCAGCATATCCAGCGTGACCGACTTGACAGCTGCAGTGATGCGTTCCTGCAGCTCATCCACGGTTGCGGGTAGTGGAGGTACATAGACTCTGTCCTTCACGTACCCCCAAAGGAAAAAGTCACAAACGGTCAGGTCCGGTGATCTCGGGGTCCACTTGCAGAACACGTGGTCATTTTGTCCTGCGCGGCCAATCCATCTGTTTGGCAAGTGCTCGTTGAGAAAAGTGCGGACAGCGAGATGCTAGCGCACTATATGCAGTCCCATATTTTTAAAAATATTCCAAATAAGTTTTGATTTTAAAACTACTTGAAATCAAGGAGTGTTTTTGTGTTCACCCTGTATTTTGTGCACCCAAACATTTATTCTCTAACCATGTCCCCATTTTCCTTCAACCCAAAACGATTTAATCTTTGATTTGCGTGTGATTTAACCCCCTAAAGGCTAACGGCCACTAAAGTGGTCGCAAACAGTGTGTCGAAGTTTGGAGGAATTTTGTTCACTCCTATTCGGTTCACTGAATATGCTGTATGACTCACGTTGGTTGGGCAGCTAAAGAGTGTCACAGAGGGGAATGATAGAGACAGTGGTGGGTACTTCAGGCAGCAACGTATAATTTCATTTCAGACACACAGAACAACGTTAATCACCGCTGGTTCTCGGATTGGGAATGATGTGGGGTTCTCACCTCGGTGCTGCTGGAGAATCACGTCTTCTGCAACGCGAAGCTGTGTAGCTGAGTGGTTTCCAAGGAACGTTTGGACCCAACCTCAGCAACAGAGCGTCACATTACGTTAGAAATGAATCTTCAATCTTTGATTGCTTAACAATACTTTTTTTCCAACTGTGTGGGTTATACAGCGTCAAAAGGGGTGACTGGGTGGGTGCAAATAAGGAAAAGAAAGGAAAAAAGAAAGTAGCCACTGCAGAAAGCATCCTACACGAGGAGTCAGTGCAAATGTCTTCAAAACAGGTAATCTAACGAACTGTGGTATTAAAGAGAGAAGGTTCTACGCCAAAACCGCCAATGCAAAGCATGTTTAAGTCGGTGTACCTTGTAACGCGGTAAATGCGAACACTAGGTGAAGGGAAGACACTTCGTGTATTTTTCCATATGCTAATAAATACATACTTGCGATCGACCAACACACACACACGGTATTAAATATGGGTATTAATAATATTTCCTGGTGATAAAACCTTATCAGATTACTCCTTTTCGTGACACTTATTTGCCAGAGACAAATGGAGTATATCTGAAAAAGATTCTGTCGTCACGAGTGCCAACGACAGGCAACGACACACAAAGAACGCTACTCAAAAGAACCATTATCTCAGCATTTGCAGAATCCATAAAAAATAGGGAAGAAGAGAAACAAGTAACGGAATTGTACGTCATATTTCAGAGACAAGCCAGCCCTAATGTTCCAGTCTTGCTAACGATTCGCATTTGTACCAGGCCCGTACCATTTTCAAGTTGCTCTTAAAATAATAGGGTACTCACGAAAACCATTTATTTTAGTTGGGGAGGCTCCTCTCAACAAAGCCGATGCACAACCAGAGAGTGTCGTCAGTGGGCGCGTGTGGCGACGAATCGAGCAAGCAGGCCGTGCCGCTACGATCGTTAAGCTTTTGGTCAATTCTATCCCCCTCTGTTTTCATACTCGGGTCTCTCCTGTTCACTAAGGGAGAGATGCTTAGCTCCTGGTCTATGCGAGGACATACAGGAAAATTTTGCCACAGATGGGATACGCAAGACAAATGGATGGACGATGGTTATTACACATAACGATATGCAGAAGGCGAAGAAATGTAACAGAAACACGACGAATTATCTAGACACACAATTCAATGCCCAATCTCCGGGTGTAATCACCCTGCGCTGTTTTGTCAGAATTGTTACTAGGCTACGGGTTGAATGAGCCGGGGTTCGAGTCTCGAAAGGGTAAGATATACGAATATACGAAGTATACAAAATATAATAAAGAGAAATTGATTATACCTAAAGAACTATTCACTGTGTTGAAATAGATTAATATTTAGGCACCAATATTTTTAAAAAATTATGTGTTGCGGGGACATAAATATATATCCAACTCTAAGCAACGTTTACACCCTTGGCGTCGGGTAAAGGTACAAACTCTCTGTGCCATGAAGGCATTCATATCATCGGGACCACACGGATGTGGCCTGTGGGCGTCAAGCGCCCGCCACTTTCTAACCGGAAAAGAAATCCCGGCTACCCATTTAACATGAAGCCGGGTGGGTCTCCGAGCCATTCGGGACGCCACGGAGATGGAAAAACATTCTTGACCCTGCCAGGCAACGAACCTTGAACCGTTATCTAGTCCAGTGTTTCTCAGCCTTTGTGAGACCGCGGCCCGGTAAATTCTTTTTTCATAAGACGAGGGCCCGGTCCCAACAAATTTACTCGTAAATACTTTTCTATTTTTTTTTAAGTTCATACATCAAACTAACATAATTATTAATAATTAATTATGGCATAATCATAAAAAGTATTAGTACACTTATGTATACGGTGTGGCATGTTGACAAATATAAAATTACATTTTAAATTAGTTATCAATCACTGGACTAATTAAATCTTGTAGCATATTGTAGTTTCCTCAGGCCAACATCTGGGTCTGAGCTTTTCGACACATTCACGAATATTATTCTCCTCAGAATATTTCCACTATAAAATATTTATTCATGAAAAATTCTTAGGAAACTAAAATGACAAATTCCAGGAGAACCTCTCGCAGCCTGGCATAATTGATGCCAGGGCCCGGTACCGGGCCGCGGCCCGGCCGTTGAGAAACACTGATCTAGCCATTAGTGCAGTCAACACTAAAACGCACTCTTCACAGTCACTTACAGCTCTAACGCAGAACTAGTGAAGATAAACTGGAACATTACTCAACCGCCTGGATGAGCCGCAGCAAAACCAATAACACCAAGAACATGAAATCTTTTGACCAATGTTTCGATAAGCCCAAGGCCATACAAAGCCATACAACTGGCTCATCTCAGCTGCCACAGCGCGGCAGATGGTATAGGACACTTGTCACAACATTACATGCGAATTGTTAATTATTTCAGACAACAGAGGGGGGCGGGATAGTGCGGTGCAACACATGCGCAGTATACAGGCGGAACTGCAACGCACAACATGCAGTTGTAACAACACGTCCCAACGTAATCAACAGCAGCATCACTGATGGAGCTCTTGGACCATTCTGGTTACACGGAATAAAGCAGCTTCATTTTTTGTCGACCGGTCCCTGCAATCTTACGTCCCTCGAAGACTTGGACAATTATAGAGGAGCTTCATGAACAGGGCGTCAGGCATTCTTTGCAATACGAAAGTAATTTACGTTTGCTTTCCTTATTATCGTGATATCTGTTAGTTCTCATGGATATCTTTTTACGCGTGTCATCGGTTATACTGTAGCTGCAGTCAGTCGAAGACGCACGACCTGCTGTCCGTGTCTTCAGTTTGTCCTTTTGCTAATGCATAATATTATCAAAAACTGTGCGAGAAGCAGGCTTCCTTACAGACTCATAACCTCTATGTATAATCGATATGTATAATCGATCTGACTCTTTTTATACGCATCCAGTCCCATTTCACCCCTCAGCCATTTACATTCTAATAAGTACTTTGTAACGAATCAAGCCCACACATTCCCTTACTACCATAATAATCTTCTGATAATGAAACCGAGACAGACACTCTGAGCCGAATGACAGCTAACATAACCCGAAACAAGCTTCTCTTAATTTTTTTGTCAAAGCAATTCCAGTACGTTGCTGTTCCCAGATGATTCCATATAGCGTTGTTTTCGAAGGACGTATTAGCTACTCCTAAAATCCACTCGCAAGCCTTCTTAATATCATTAACCTTAACACTGTGGTAAGGCACTGCGGTGCTTTCTTAGAATCAAATAAGTAATGTACAGACAATAGTGTCTTGCCACACTGATGAGTGCAGTAACTAAAGTGTGTGCTATGTGCATAACGATATTACTCCGTCATACATGTACTAAGTAGAGCAGGATTTTAGGTTCGACTACGTACGTTGTCTTGTAACGGACTGATTCTACAATAAAAGTGGGGAAAAACAATGTGTATATCAAGTCTGAGCGTGTCTCAAGTGGATTTCGAGTAGAAACTTAGTTTTCGCAGCGTAGATCCTACATAAAGGCCAGGAACTACGAGCCACAACAGTAACTCCAGCAGGCTACAGCACGGATAATCGTGCAATTGGGTTTCGACTTCCGGCAAGGGCAGTGACTTTTATGCGCGTTCGTTAACTGCAAAAATCTAATATCGGCTTCGTCGTGTGTCTGTGCACCTGTCCGTCTGTCAATCCGTCCGCATGGAACAACTCAGCTCCCACAGGAACGATTTTCGTGAAATTTGATGTTTTTTTTTTAAATCTGTAGATAAAATTCGAGATTCATTAATATCCGACAAGAATAAGAGATAGTTTAAGTGAAGACTTACGAACATTTGTGATAATATCTCGCTGAATTCTTCTCAGAATGGTAAATGTTTAAAAGAAAAGAGTTATAGAGAAAACCAAAACAGACGTTTTTATATTCAATGACTGATTTTCGAAAATCGTGCAGTTTAGGACATGATGTGGTAAAATGTTGTACAGCGCAGCAGGCCACAGATAACAACATGGCGCATGCTCATTGCAAGCTGGATACCTAAGGCCACAAACACACACTCAAAATATGTAATAGTTATTGCTTTTCCACTGCCACAATGACTTCAAGAACGCGCCTCGAAATTCCGTCATACGTACTGTATATAGCCTGACTTGGCTCAACAGCGTCCGAACCAGCTCGTGGGCCCAAGCAGCATTTCATGGAACGGGCAGTGGGACTTTCACAGAGGATAAAGCGGCTGCAGCGAAAAGCTGACAGCCGAACCCGAATCAGAACCGAGATTATGAATGCGTGGAACGTTGTCAACACTTCTCCACGCGTCGTCACGGTGTTACACATAAGTAACGCCACGAAGAATGATGTTAATCTACAATATAAGAACAATTCAGGCGTAACTCACATGGATCAGAGTCCGTCTCCATTAGGAACACAAATCGGCGAATGTTCTGTAAGGAAATAATGGCTGTGCAGTGCAAGAATGAAGATAGAAACCTATATGTAATAGGTACATAAAATGTAGACTTTTAGCTATGAAATAGGCGGTAAATATACTAACCACTAGGTCTGACGGGCAGCGATAACTGTACCTTTTAAATATTATGTTTGCCCTAATAATCAACATGGGTTTAAACAAATAAAATGCTTGTATTCATCACGACATAGTAATAACGACAGAATATTAAAAACCAATGAACACAAGCCATAAAATCTGCACCGGAAACTGCACTACCCAACGGTACGGCGAAGCAGTTAAGTTCGCCATCCCTGTATACAGTTCTTACTAGTAGTACCCGCTTTGTATTCCATTCCAACCTACGGTCGCACGTACGGACTCCGTTCTTGTACTGAACTTCATTATAAGTTTACAGACTTCGCAGTACAAGCTATGTATCTGATGCTACATTAACTCCAAAGCCAGGTAATCAGGTTCTGCCGAAGGTATCATACCCACTGTACAAGAAGTTTTAGTACACAGAGTGTGGGTGATTGAAACATCTGAACCGAAACACAAAGCGCACCCACCAAAATATTTTTTTTATTGGCGGATTTTGTGCGTCAACTCCTGCACCAATTGCAATTTTAAAACTTCCTTCCTGCGATTCCCTAGATTTTGTTTTATAATTTGCCGAACAATACAAAGACATGTTTTGGCAGGCAATAGAACTTATTTTGCCGCTATAAGTCTCTTCAGGAGTCGACTTTTATCCAGAGCTACCAAAATTATATTATATAAGACATTAATACGACCGGTAGTGTCGTGTGGAGCGGAAGCATGGACGTTGATGAAGAAAGAAGAACAAGCTCTGCTAATTTTTGAAAGGAAAATATTTAGAAGAATATGTGGTGCTAAATATGAAAACGGGGAATGGAAAAGTCGGACGAATCGAGAACTAGAAGAGATGAGCAAAGGAGAAAATATAGTAAAATGGATA
>Ga0123354_10019585_pt1 | contig 10623 bp, 9 predicted proteins | sample TergutLab28metaG_2_FD_97872 | JGI IMG/M metagenome (GOLD analysis project Ga0123354, IMG submission 97872) | Labiotermes labralis P4 segment gut microbial communities from Petit-Saut dam, French Guiana - Lab288 P4 | ecosystem: Host-associated > Arthropoda: Insects > Digestive system > Gut ...
GAAAACCTGATTAATCATGAAAATATAGTAAGGCACATTAAAAGTAAGAGACTGAGTTGGGTGGGACATGTTGAAAGAATGCCTGATGAAAGAGTAGTTAAAAAAGCATTTATAAATGGAAACCACATGCAACAAGACTGAAAGGAAGGCCAAGATTAAGATGGGATGATGACGTGAGAGACAATTTGAGGAAGATGGGAGTAAATAATTGGAGACAGAAGGCACAGGAAAGGAAACCATGGAGAGGAATAATTGAGCAAGCCAAAACTTACAAAGAGTTGTAGAGCTGAGGAAGAAGAAGAAGTTATTTTCTGTCCTTTTTCAAGACAGCAAAATTTTTTTATGAACCTTAAAAGGGTAAGTTTATCTTCCTTTAATTTTGATGATAAAAGTTAATGTTTTAAGTACTGTACTAATATAAATCTACTAACATATAAACCTGTCATTGGAAAAATGACACTAACTTTTTGTAGTTCAGAATAAGGGCTGCAATATTATTCATTTTATCACAGTGATGAAGTGTCTCACACATTGTTTCTGTTGTTACGTGGTTTGGATGAGTTATCTTGAAAATAACATGAGTACACTGCATTGAGTTGATGGGATTTTGGATGTTATCAATAACTTTGTATTAGGAATCTTAGTTAAAGAAGAGAGAATATCATGTATGTTCTCTTTTCTATGTATTCATGTGAAATGTTGAAAAGTTAGTTCATTTACAGTGTACTTCATGGAGGAGATGTCCATATTTTATGTGAACAGTACAATGTTACTGAATGAGTGTTAGGTTAATACTCATAATTGAGGACTGATTTTTGGTCTTAAGGTGCCTCATTGTCTGTGGGCATTTGTTATACCGACATTAATAAAAGTTGAGAATCTGTGAAGCAGGTACCCAACCAGCTCTCATATAAGTTGCAGTAATGACTCCTTGATAATGAATTCCAAGTTCATGAACATTTTAATTTCCCTGAGTCATACTGTGATTAATTTAATTATCAGTGTATCTTCCAAACAAACAAATTGTTAAAATTTACATGTATGTGTAACTTATGGACGTGATACAGGCATCAGAAAGATTACAGGAATAAAAATGCTCTTAAATTCAGTGAACTAAGCATGAGCTGCAATGACAGTGGTGTATGCATCCAGTAGGTGCCAGTATTAAATAAAGAGTAAAATAAAGGGAACTAATTTTGCAGACAATGGTGGTTCTTGAGACCATGTGTGTTGCATGGACTGTACACAAGATCAGGACACTTGGCCATTATAGCCATAGGTGCCTTTTCTAGTTAGTTATGGCATTAGTGTGACTGCAACAGCAATATAGAATGAGAGCTAATGGAACATATGCAGTGTCTGCCTTACATAACACTCAGAATTAACTCTATAGATGTGTTTGCAATAACAGGGACTGGAGTACAGAAAATCTGCATCTTACATATGAAGTTCCACTCCATGATGCAAAAATTGCACCCAAAGTTTGGAAATTATTATGGACCCTCTTTTAATATGTGTACATTTCTGAGAGATACGAAGTTGAACTGGTAACCTTCTCTGTGTTACTGTAGTCCCATTGTTGCTGTATCTGAATGGGAGGAAACACCACCTATACAGTGGAACAAGTACAATGAAAGGCTGTACTGAAAATTGTTATGCAATCAAACACAAAATTACCCATTTACAGTATATTTCTTGGGGGTTTGGAGATTGACAACTTCATCCTATATAGCATATGACTATACCACTAATGGACATACAGACTGTAGAGTATATATGTACTGTATATACAGTTTGTGTAAATTTCTATACAATATATTTATTTATTTGTAATGTCGTAAAAATGTAAGAGACTCCACAGTTTTTGGTACAGCTCATTCTGATAGGATTGTGGTAGTCTCGCTAAACAAACACCTTAGTTTCTAACTTAGCACTATCTATAATTCTGTCAGCATTACCATGAATTGTACATGTACTGCTATGAGCAAATCTGTTGCAGCATATGTCAATGATTTGTTCACATTTTTTAAGTTGGCTTATTGGTCTAATTTCTCTTCAGTACTGATTGTCTTTTGCCAGTTTTGTAGTTGGATTTCACTAGGTGATATATATTTACCTTTTACAATAATTTTGGTAACAAAAGCCAATGCTGTTGAAGGGGGAGCAACATCATCCACATTATTATAGTACCCTTGCAATAAATCCATACACATGGATGATGGTGTGACAGTGACGTCACTTTCTGCTAGCCTCCAACAAGAGCAACCACGGATCATGTATGCCGAATCACACTAAACCAAAAATTCTTGTGTAAATTGCAAACGTGGTGCAAATTTTCAAGTAATATTAAAATGAAATTGCACAAAAAGAAATAGCATAAAACAAGACATGCCTGTATATGATTTGAGGTGTTCATATATATGTATATAGTGAATTCTTCTGTGGGCACGAACCGTGTGTGTATGTGTGTACAGTTAATTTCCAACATTTCAGAGCTGTTAAGTGTTTTGAGTATGTGAAGTGAATCTAAGTATTCTATTGTAAAAGATAAAGCCTGTGAATGCCATGAAGGCAGATGGTGAAGTGGGGTTATACTTCCACTCGTTCTTAGCCCACACACAGTATGGAGCTGAGTGGTTGGCTTCACACCCCAGCTGCTCTTTTCCCAAGAGAAAAGCCACTGGTACTTGTTAAATAGAGTGCTGTGTAGGTCCCAGAGCCAAACCAGATCCTTTGAAGGAGAGAAAATCTCTTAACGCCTCCTGGGAATAGAGCCACTGTTGTCAGTTGCCCACTCCATTTTGGCCTAGTCACTATACTAGCTATGCTGGCCTGGCTCCCAGTGTTTTATATCCAGATTTATTTAAAATATTATATACCACTTGGATGTTCACTGACATGTAAATGTTCTTAGTCATATAAATGGTAGAGATTATGCTTCATTATACAGACACTTTTTCTCATATATCTGCCAAAAATATAGTGTTGCAACCTACTACAGTGAAACACATGTTGAGTAACAGTTTCATTTACAGATGTCAGCAAGTGCCATTAGAATGATTGTATATATAAGGTTAACAAAAACTGCCTTGCAATCTGTTACCTGTTGCTATACTACGGTTTCTGTACAAGTACTATTCTATAAGATTCTACAGATAGTATACAAAATAATAAACTCTTCTTAACTTCCAGGCCAAGAGACTGAGAACAGCTGTACCGATTGGGCCCATCTGAGTTGGTTTTATGGTATTTTTAGCCTGAGGACAGGCACTGATCCTCTCCTAAATATGTAGGGTTTTACGGTATTTTTAGCCTGAGGACAGGCACTGACCCCTCCCAAATATATAGGGTTTTACGGTATTTTTAGCCTGAGGACAGGCACTGATCCTCTCCCAAATATGTAGGGTTTTACAGTATTTTTAGCCTGAGGACAGGCACTGTTCCTCTCCCAAATATGTAGTTTTTTATGGTATTTTTAGCCTGAGGACAGGCACTGCTCCTCTCCCAAATATGTAGGGTTTTACAGTATTTTTATCCTGAGGACAGGCACCGATCCTCTCCCAAATATGTAGGGTTTAATATTTTATTGTTTTTAACATGAGGTAATGGACCAATTCCATCAAGTCAGTTATTCCATATCTGTATTTCTCTCTGTCATGTACCCCACACATCTGCCCTTTTCATCCTTAACATCTATTTAAGTGTAATGTCAGGGCATAGACTCATATGGATGCACATACATGTCATTCAATAACAGGATTGTGAGGAAGTAGTGTTCCTGTAGAAGTATTAGTATTGATGTGATTTACTTGAATGGAAGATAGGGTTTTTCTTTAAATTTGGTGCTTAAATTATGAGGTCATCTTAAATTCGTGTATGAAACGCCGAACTGAATTGCACCAAACCAGATCACTGAACCAGATCATGTGGAACCAAACCAAGGTGTGCATCACCAAATCAAGTGAGATACATGCTGTCTTGGGATATTATGCGGCAGAGAATGGTAAACCCTTGCTGACATTTTGGGACCACCAATCAGCCCCATCTTTAAAGATCAAGAAAAACAAAAGTGAAAACAGAACATGACTGAAGTTAGTTGACATAATCTTCTTTTGGAACTTTGTCCATCATCTACTTTTTTTAAAGAAGCACGGCATTTTGGTGGCAAAGAAACACCTAACCTGGTATACCACTTAGGTTGAACTATTAGCAATCACTGCACACCACAGAAACAGTAACGTATTAAGATGTGCACCTGAGAACAAATCTAGTCCAGGGGTAGTAACAGGAAAATAGCTATTGAAAAATTAAAAATTCACTACAAGACTCAGAATAAAAACCTGAACCAGTCCACATACTAAAAACCATAGATAGAGCCATGAATTGTGACTAGACCACAGAGACAATGCAGAAAACTAGAACGAATATTTAAAATTGTTAACACCACTAACAACATCTGTGGAGAAAAGTGTGAATCTTCATGGGCGCAAGGTAGTTGATAAACCAAGAAGTATACATGCAGTATTTAGTCAGTGTGGATCATAACAGCATGGTGGCACATCTCACCAGAAGACTATGAAGAGCTGTAGGAAGTGCTGTATATCCAGTGCAGTGGATGGGATTGATGATGGTATATAGTGGAATGACTGGGAAGATTGGCGATAGTGACAGTGATTGGTAAAGGTAGATAGAACCTGACGTGCTTTGTGTATTAAGTATATGAAATTAATAGTAAAATATTTTTGTTAGCGGACTTTTTACGGGGTCGTCTTGGATTTGGATAAATACTTTTTCGTTGTCTTAGATTAGAATCATCTTGCACTGAGGTAAATATGATATCTGTTTCATGTTGCTGTGTGTTACTTGCTGAAGTTATGTAGAATTTACGTATGGTAGGATGATGATGATGGTGATAGTGATGATGATAATGGCTGTTGAATGATGTAGGAGAAAGTCATTATGTCCTAAAATATAGTCATCTTGGATCATAAAAGTGTGAATGGTAAAACATGGCATTTACTGTAACTTGATATTTGCTGTAATTGATTCTTAATGTTTTTATCTCATTCCATATAAAGCCGTTCTAGCGAGTGAAAGGAAGAGGTGCAGTAGCAAAACTGCGACGAAACTTCTGCCATACTCTGGATATCCACCATGTAGATCTCATCTGTTTTATCTTTGGAGTATCACACAGGCTTACTCCTTTCTGTCGTGCTGTCCCCTTGTAACAAGCATTTTGTTTATTTCCATAGTTCTTCCTGTATAACATCATACTGTAATAAAGCAGAAAATACTGTGGTACCAGTTAGTCACTTTCAAGCTGTAGTCTATAGGACTTATTTAATATAATTCAAACATACCTGTAATGGATGATGCACTCAAATAGCAGCAGGATACAAGAACAAGCAGTTCCAAAAGTAATGAGATACAGGACAGGATAGATGTCATCAATTGCTATACTGATAAAGCTGGTTCCTGCAGGTGGCTCAGGTGAATCACACAATGGTTTTACTTCAAACCATCGTTGCCGTTCTCGTGCCATTAGACCGAACTGGATGAGACGCAACAGACTGACACACAACATCAATCACTATGTTACTGTGGTCTGGACAAACCACACAGTGCTCAGAAGTATTCAGCTTGCATTTCCCACATTACACGCTTATTCCTAATTCATTCTTTATACCAGTAAATTAGAAGCTTACAGCCTACTACACAGAGTTTCTTATATGTAGTGGTAAATCATTTTGAGAATCCATGCGGTTTCATTTGATTTACTGTTGTTAAAAATAATAGTAATTGTTTAACTTTAATACTAGGCTCTGGAAATTCCATCTGTGTACTTAAAGCTGAAACTCGTAATTAATCAAAGGTTGCTCAGAGGTGAATGAACTGTATATGAAAAGATTTTGTGATGTGTAAGTGTGAAAGTTTGTTTCACCAACAGTAGAAGTTTCGTATCACTGTTGTATAACAGGAAACAGGGAGTTCTTGGAAGAACCAGGTGATTCTTGTAAGCATTGTATGGGGTAAAACGTGTCTAATGGAACCTGAATGAACTGGTCTTTTCTCTGGTATAAGTGGTTTACTGGTCAATACTAGTACTTTACTACCAGTATTGCCAGTAGTGCAGTAAAATGTTCTGGTTAGAGGCATGATTCTTGATCAGTATTTATCCTCTACAAATTATTTCATTTAGTTCAAAACTATTTTACTGCTCTTCTGTAGAAATGAATACTATTCACCATAAACACATAATTTATTACTGTGTTATACAGTTGATGACATCTTGCGGCTCCTAGGACTGGTCATAGGGTCATTAACATATCAAAAACCTAGAGGAATTTATGCTGTGAGGCATTCTTGAAGGTAGTTGTGATCATTTTCTGCAGCTTGTATGGAAGCTGTTAAGTTCTGGTCACCTTTTTGCTGTGATCAGTCACGAAGTTCTGTGTAAGAGGAGATGATAAAGAGAATCACCATCATATGCTGTGAAACCACTGGGGTTTATGCCTTTATGGTCATGCAGTAAATTACTGCCATGCTGTCACAACCAAACATTTTCATCTTAAGTGAACATTCAGTATTAATACCTATGTTTACATGACCATGTTTATCCATTCTTTGGAACATAAATGTACAAAGTGAAAGTACCATTGTAGATTTGGATTTCAACATTAAATGGAGGAAAATCTGAAGTGGAGGAGACACAGCACATAGGTTATTAGCTTATGATGTACATAAACAAACCAAAGTATTTACAGCAGGTTTGAAGCACTGCAGAGGAAAAGTCAACACTGGAATGGACACTGCTACCCCATCTGCCATACATCCCAAACCGTGATCTAGGCTGTAATTTTGTGGAGCCATGAAATATAACACTGGGAGAAGAAAACATACAGGTGAGGTTAAGAAGAGATGGGAATGTGACTTCATCGAGAGAACACAGATTTGACAGGCAAGGAGTTTAATTCATGAAAATGAAAAGGAAATTATATATATGTGTATGCAACCAATACATATACTATGGCTATGTTTGAAATTTGTGTATACTGACTGAGAAAAGATAGCATACAGTTCATTCTGGGTACAGAATTACTGATAATATTCAAGGTGAGAATTAGACTGATTGTATTTAATGTTCTTACCCAAAATTGATAGGTCTTGTAAATGGGGAAGAGACTGGAAGAGCAAAGGCACGCTGATATTCTGGGCCCTGAAGCAATGGGATCTTTCCCACACTACACAAAGCTTCCACTGTCTGGTGGCTGTGGTGGAGATAAGTGTGTGCCTCCACTTTGTCAGCACAAAATGCAACCTCACCCTATGAATAATTGCAGTTGTACATGAACATGAATATTTTAGGACAAATATGTGTATGTAGTTAATATAAGGCAGTAAAACATGGTCTGTTACAAGGAGAACTGATTAGAGAAGCAGAATATCAGTCTAAGGTGAACTGCAGGTTAGAAGAAACTGAAAAAAATGTGTTCAGAAATTACTTATTTTGACCGCCTCACAGAAGAGAGTTCCAAATATGCATAAAAATGAAGATAGGAAAAGTTTAACTCATAATTGGCATTTTTGAAAGAGAAGCTTTGATAAGGACAGCCACAAATATTAATTTGGATTAATGCACTTGGTTGATAAAATTTCATATAAATGCGTCTATTGTTATCATTACCACCATCATTGCTACTGAAACTACTACCACAAACACTATTGCTGCTACCATAATGATAATATTATTTTCTCATCAGTCTTAGTGTGAAGAGAAACATTAATACCTTGGTTTGGCAATGTGAAATGGTTTATGTGTGTATTGGTGTTAAGCATGTGGAGTGTGAATTCTAACTTCAGTTTTCAGGTGTTTTTCTCTGTCCTTTTGTCTGTCTTCACAAAGAAAGAAGCTGAACTACAACTATGAGAGTGAAGTTGCTTCAATTCAGTTGTACTTTTTAGTATTTGAATTAAATTCCTCTCCATTTTTCTATCTATTCGGTAACTGATATACCAGCCTCCATGTGCCATTTGTTACCACCATAAATACCATATAATGCTTTGTAGTTTTTAGTGTACAGTATAATGTTTGAAGTCTTAATGACTGTTGTGAGAGAGGCCCTTCTTAAACTTCCAGTTGTTACCTTCACAGTGGATTCCAGACCATCAGCCAGCTCCAAGAATGATGGTGAAACCTCTATCTTGTGAAGCTTCTGAGAAACAGCATTATCTTCATTCTGTAAGAAAATTGGAATATGAGACAATATGGCCATATAGAGAGGGTCATTTTGTATGAAGGGTATTCATTTAATTTCATTAGTATCAAACTGATTTGCATCACACATACATATCAAGGGGCACTAAATAAGCTACAGGCTGATGAGATGAAGTATGTGGAGGGAATTAAGGGCTATTGATATAAGGAGGAGCATATACATAAAATAGCAAAGTATGTATTGCAAAAAGTAGAGGTGAAGGTAAAGTTGTTCTTTCCATACCATGAAGGCCTATAGAGGGAGAGGAGATATAGGTCACCTGGTTCTTAATTTCACTGCTGGATGGAAGGGAGTGGTGAACTTCATGCCCCAGGCACTTTACCCCCAGGAAAGAACTCTAGTACTCATTGGATAGGAGGCTGGGTGAGTCCCAGATCTAGTCTGATGTTTTGGAGAAGAAAAATACCTCTAGCCCCTGCCAGGATTTGAATTTGAGATCATCCAGCCTGTAGCCTTGTAACTTGGTTATCCTGGCTCCAGAAATATATGTCATATAAGTAAAAATGATTAATATTGTTATGCAAATGGACAGTTGGTATATCAAGGGCGGCTGTAGACAATGAAGTAATGAAAAGAAGGCCCAGTGGGTTGCATGACAGTATGGTAGTTCTAAAATGATATAGAAGAGAAGTTCATCAACGAAGAGTGTGAATGTTCATTTGATTGATGATTTTGGTGGTGATCTGTTGTAGGTAATGTAATGTCATGTAATGCTGAACAGGTATTCTTAGAAATTATGTTCCTCTGTTTTATGTTTTTAACACCTTCCATATACAGTATGTTACAAAAGTGTCTAACAACAAATTTACAGGCTTGTGGTCCCATGTTTGCAGTGATGCTGTTGAGGTTTGGCTAAGTACCTGATGGACAACCATACACAGTATGCCTGGATCACTAAGCAGATATTCAACTGTTCAAGGACCCCCTGTCATTATGGGACACAACTTGATTTGTGATGCACAGCTTTTACAGCTACTGCAACACCATTACAAAACTCAGGACACATGTGTACACCCAAACACACACACACACACATCATTATCAGCATCTTCTTCTTCGTCTGTTAAGCTACAGTCCAACTTGGGCCATGGCCTCTTTATTCCACTGCCTCCAGGCATCTCTATCATCTGTCAACCTTTTCCAGTTCCTCCATTTCAACATCCTCTTAGTATCCCTGTCCACTGCATCTAACCATCTCCCTCTGGGCCTTCCGATTGATTTCCCTTCTGTGTTTCCGTGCAGTGCTCTCTTGAGCACCCTTTCATTCTTCATCATCACATGACCCATTCACTAGAGTCTTCTCAATCTGGTATTCCTAGTCAGCTCCATTTCCTTGTATAATTTATAAATTTCATGATTATACTGGTTTTGCCACTGTATATTAACCAATACAGGTACATAAATTTTCCTTAAGACTTATCCCTTAGATGCATTAAGCAATTTTTTCTGCAGTCTGTGACAATGTGCACACTCCTTCCATACCATACAACAGACCTTATTAGTGTTTGTATGGTTTTATCTTGGTGTGCCTCACACACACATATCATGTAAAGTATTTACAGTATATGTATACCAGGTGTTCATTTTATGTTTAATGTTAAAAATATGTAAGTATTTGGCAGTGCAGTACTATACCTTGAAATGGGCATGGTAGTAGTGTATGTTGAGGAGAGCAAGTCCCATCTTAGCGCCATGGCGCAAGATACCTTGAAGTGTGCTGGTGACAGAAGTTGGTGATGACAGCAGTGAAATAATACTAGCTGAGTAAGCTGTGTATGTCAGCACAGCAAGGACAAACAGGACAATAAAGAGTGTTCTTGCTGCTGATGTTGTAGGATTTCGAGCTGAGCCTGTAAGTCAGCAATAACAAATCGTGTTACTTCGAGCCATTGTTACAGGTGCACATAAATGATGCACTTTGTAGTTACAGATACTTACTTACTTACTTACTCCATGGTGCAGAGTCCTTCTTGAGAAGCTAACTGGTTTGCAGCTAGTCAAATTCCCCGCATTTCACGGAACCCGAAGGTTCATTACCGCACTCACAAGCGTCCACCACCTATCTCTATCCTGGGCCCGCCCAATCCAGCCCATATACCCACATCCTACCTCCTGGAGATCCATCCTAATATTATCCACCCATCTACGCCTATGCCTCCCCAGTGGTCTCTTTCCCTCCGGCTTACCCACCAAGACCCTACCCCCCTCTCCTCACCCATATGCACCACATGCCCAGCCCATCTCATTCTTCTCGATTTTATCACCCGCACAATATTGGGTGAGGAGTACAAATCATTTAGCTCCTCGCTATGCAATCTCCTCCATTCCCCCGTTACCTCGTCCCTCC
>Ga0123354_10019587_pt1 | contig 10622 bp, 8 predicted proteins | sample TergutLab28metaG_2_FD_97872 | JGI IMG/M metagenome (GOLD analysis project Ga0123354, IMG submission 97872) | Labiotermes labralis P4 segment gut microbial communities from Petit-Saut dam, French Guiana - Lab288 P4 | ecosystem: Host-associated > Arthropoda: Insects > Digestive system > Gut ...
CATGGCTGACTGCGCAAAGCGTCATGCAGGCACAGTGAACACTGCATTCCACTGTCAAGGACGTTCGCATTGTCACGTGACGTATCAGCTGTGCAGGTTGCAGTATTTGGAACCGCAAGAAGCACCCACTTTTCTCTGGCCATTATCTCCGTAACCGTTCAACTTTGGATATAGGCATACTTTAACATAAGGAACACTCTCCCGAAGTCTGGCACATTGCTCCTGGGACACCCTGTATATATATATATATATATAATATCCACTTTCTGTTAAGGTCATTAGCAGCACTCAATGAGGAATCCGGTGTTGACGTGTTTTAACAGATGTATAAACGTTATGCAACTTGTTTTAAGGTCACTTCGTTTTTAGAATGTAAAACAAGGTAGCCTTTTAAGAAGTCCCACTGAGCTCTCACTTTGAAAGATATGACTAACGTTCAGCACAATGGAGTTAGTAATGTAACTTTTTACTAAAGAAGATCATACATATTAGCGCGAACTTTTAATAAAACCACCGCAATTTTTTTCATGCCTCGACAGCTCCTAGTGGGTCAGGGCCTCCTCATTATCGAGGCTTAACCATTACACTCAAAGACACACCGAACTATGTAGGACCACTGTGGACGAAGGATCGACCTCTCGCAGAGACCTCTACCTGACAACGCATAACACTCACACGAGACAGACATCCATGCCCCCGGCATGATTCGAAACAGCAATCTCAGCAAGCGAGAAGCCGCAGGCCCACGCGGGTTTAGTCAAACCATTGTAATGCACAACTTAACTGACACAACTGCTTTTACTTTCTATTTCCCTATACATTTCAACCATTTCACATATATCAGCAGGGGAATTACACTATTACGCAAAATAATTTCATTCACTATTTTATTTACAACTCCGCCTAATGCACTGTATATGTTAACACCACTTTCTTCACACTATTACACTCCTACATGTTTCAGCCCTCAGGGGGCCAACCTCATGGATGTCAGCAAGGGCTGGTCTATTCTAACAAATAACAAAAATAAGTGTACTAAAATGACAACAAACCATAACTTTAGAACACTAATTACAACCACGAACAGTTTCCTCGACTCTTGGTCTCTAAAGATGAACACAAGATCCACCGAATCGTCCCTCGTCCGTAACTATTTACCAAGCGACACGGTCTCCTGTCACATAAAACAACAACTGTATCAGCACCCTTGTACGAACCTCAAATTTCGCGCTTACAAATGTGATGACGCGCGAAAGTTTGAGGTTATGTCCAATACATTTGCCGCGCAGTATCAACACTCGCATAATAAGTTATTCCCAGAATGAAAATGATATATATGAAGACAGTACTGAAGTGTAACATATTTATAATTACAAGGAATACGAGATTCGCGCAGGACTTGATCCTATTACCACCTACAAACGACTCCAGCACGCTAACCCACGACCTCAATTGTAGTAGAACTGCTCCTGACTTACCAACGTATTACCTAAATATAACACCACATGCACTTACAGGACTATACGGCTATTCTGTATGAAAGCAGACGTTTGGAATCGCCTTCCAACACAATCCTCCTCCAGTCCTTCCAATATCTGGCCACCGTGCGCGAATTGCTTACTCCACTTATCTCCGGATCCTCTTCAGCCTCATCAGTCCTTCTTTTCTGCGGTCTTCCTCTTTTCCTCTTTCCTCCATTCGGGCAGTCACATTTTTTTCTGACATTCTTCAGATATTCATTCTTTCCATACGTCTATACCATCCTAATTTAAGTGATTTTATAAATTTCACAATGCTTGCCCATCGTAATTTATCCTTAACTCCTTATTTGTTCTTATTCTCCAGTTTTCTTCTTTTATGTGACCATAAATTGTTCTTACACCCATCCTTTCTAATACCCTTAAGAACATTCATTTCTTCTGAGGTTAATGACCAGGCTTCTGCCCTGTACGACTTTATGAGTCTGTGTTTCTAGTTGGGACTCATTTATTCCTGCAATTAAGACCCCCCCCCCCTAAATTTCTTATTTACGAACATAAACCGACAGTCAGCCCTCATACCTGTTTAACAGTCGATTCTGATACGTCCTACCGACATTACTAGGCTGTGACCAGAGTATTTCAAGGGGACGTATTGACTGACGTCGTCTGACGTCACTGCCAGCACTTAAAAGTCCAAGAAACTGGAACATGCCAGATCGTCCCGCGTTGACACTGTTTGAAACGTCACAGTATATCACATCCAATGCGCATTCAAAATCCGGGTCCAAAAAGAACTCTTGATGAAGAGCATGCATGCAAAATTCGCTTAGTTTACATGTCTCAGAATTGGCGGGCGTTCCTTGTACCATGTTAGCAAGACGTGCTTGTCCATCCATCTGTCCAGCCCATGGATTCAGTTATGGGAATTACTATCACGAGATTAACGGACCAATAATCGCAAAATGTGGTGCAAATACCGAAGAAAAACTGACTTTGACAACACAGTTATCCACCAAATTCTGTAACAGTCCCATTCTCCCCACTTTTAACTACGCGACCAACCCATCGCAGCCTTTGACATTTAACTAAGTGGATCACATCTTTTCAAGTCGACTGGTAAAACGATTCGTGTGTAATACGCTGAAATTTGTGTGCAGTGAAACGGAGCAGCGTAATCTGAGTTTGTCTGCTATCCCAAAATTTGCTTGGAGGAACTGACATAACCACAACAGCATTTTACGGTCAAGATGGCCAGTATTAAGGCTAAGATTTGAACCCCGAGCCCTCCAAAAACAAAGCGGGAGTGCTAACGACCGGGGTGCGACGATCGGTGATTCTGCTGCCATGTGACTGCATTTGGGTTCCTACGTTTGTACATCACACAGTTCGTATTTATGCCATACGGTAACCACCTACTTTCTTCGTCCTTGTTTGGCACAAGTATTACCGTCGTAAATTTAAAAGTTTTTAATTATGACTGTGTTAGCGGCCTTTCAGGTTGAAGTCCTGAAATGGACCGGCGATTCAGGTTCAAACCCTGAACGGGCTTCCTTGAGATAAATTCCTTTGCCTGTAAATGACCTAACTAAGGAAAACAGCAGGAGCATGTGAGTGCCGTTCAGGAATTCAAGAGCTTGAGGCTGGGCAGAACATCCATCAACTGTCAAATTGGGCGCAGTTTTGCAGCACAGTGTTTCTCAGTGAAACCTAAGGACGTAATTCATTCAATAGGAAATGCCAGTGGGCAACACCCCTAAATGTTCGTTAATCACAAGCTGGGGTCTACTGACTTGAATTAGCGCAGCCAATGCGGTTTGGCTTTCCAAATATTTAAATTCGGCCTGTTGGGTTTCCTAAATTTGAATTTCGGCCAATAGAATCATTTCAGTACATAGGAGGGTATTTGGTTTGGACAGTTCACAAGAAGCAAGCGAGGGGCAATCCATTTTTGACAGTTGGAGTACTATATACATAAAATTCGGGAGCTCCATCTGTTTGGAACTATTTTAGATAAACATTTGATTTAAAAAAAACAAGAAGTGACAATAAACTGTGAGTCGAAGTGCCGTGGATACACCCGACAATGTGTTGTAATATTATAATCGCTGTCATCCAAAAGCGAACAGCCACCAAAAATATAAAAAACAAAAAAACAGAACTAAGTGTCGTGTTCGTAAGTCAGCCAGTAACAGCCGACTGTGGGCCTTGCAGGGACCTCCCACGTTAATTACCCTGCGATTAAGACCTTCAGGTTCGCTGAAAACAAACGGGGAGCTACATAGCCAAGCACCCGAGGTGAAGAGGACGGTAGCAACTGTTACCTCGAATTCTGACACAAACAACAGAAAAAAATTATTAACTTAATGCGTGTCATCCCGTTGCGCTTTATGTAAACAATGTCACTAATGCACAAACCGTCAACAGAACAATTTACAACAAATAAGAAAAATAATCACGCTTCCATCAACCAGAAAAAAAAAAAAAAATACAAAATATGTAACTGAAATGCCAATATTAAATGTAATCAACAAAGTCCGCAAAAAATCTCAAGAAAATATCTCAATTAACTGAATAATACAAAGCAGAAAGTTTTACACAATTCAACTTTATATTCTTCGTAGATATGAGGGGTGCTGATAAGTCCTTAGCCCGACCAGGAAGGAAACGAGCTACAGCGACCAAACTCGGGATTTATTCAACAAACTCCCCACGAATCTCAATACACTTCTTAGCCCGTTGTTCTAACTTTTGCAAGCCACTAAAAAAAAAATTCAGAAGGTTGTCCGTCCAACCAGGTCTCCGCGGCAGAAATGACTTCCGCGTCGGACGAAAAATGGCGACCTTTCATGTTTTTTTTAGTCCAGGGAACAGGTGGTAGTCCGACGGGGCTAGATCCGGAGAATAGGGTGGGTGATCAAGACAATGGAAGCCCAGGTAGGCCAGTTTCTTCTGGTTGCAAGTGTCCGGTGAGCCAGGGCATTGTCGTGCAAGAACAAGAGCCCCTTGGTAACCTTCCCGTTGCGTTTTTCCTTCAAAATGTCCTTCGTTTGCACCAGCAGAGATGAGTAATATTCCGTCTTGATAGTTTGGCCTTTTGGAAGATAAGCAATGAGGAGGATGCCGTCTTGATCCAAAAAAAATCGAGGCGAGAACTTTTCCAGCGGACTTTTGCACTCGGAATTTTTTGGGGTAAGTGAGCCGCTATGCCGCCACTTCATTCAATGTTGCTGTGTCTGCAGGTCATAGTGATATAACCAGGTTTCGCCCATGGTCACCAATCGCGACAGGAAAACATTTGGATCGCGCCGAAAAAATTCCAAAATTTGCTCAGACGTTGACGTTTTTGTTTCGCGTTCAGGCATTTCGGGACCCACTTCGCGGAGAGCTTCTGCATGTCCAAATCTTCATGAATGATGGACCCAAACCGCTCACGTGAGATGCCCAGTTGCTCAGCTATTGATTTAGACGAAATCCGGCGGTCTTCCAAGATTAGCTCATAAATGTGATCAATAATCTCCGGAATGGTCATTGTTTCTGTTCGTCCAGGACGAGGCGCATCACAGGTGGAAAAATCACCACGTTGAACTGAGCCGCCCAATTTTTTACGGTAGCATATGATGGTGCATGTTCCCCTAATCTTTCTGTCAGAACGGCGTGAATTTCCTTCGGCGCCTTGCGTTGCAGGAAAAAGAACTTGATGACAGCTCGCGTCTCCATGTTGTTGAAATCGCGCGCGTCGCCTGACATGCTTCCCTTCAGCCTCCGTAACAAGAAAGGTCTTGCAATTCGCCACATGAACAGGCCCCTCTTTCCAACGACACTATCGATTCCGTCCTACGACATCGGGAAGTAGGTCGGGCTAAGGACTTATCAGCACCCCCTCGTATATCCTGAGAGGGATGAACATACCGAGCTGAAACACGTTACTGCAGTTGTGATGTTTAATTTAAACAAATGATCTTTAACCGCGTTCGCAAATTGCGAAAATCGACTGTTAGTTTCGTCATGTCTGTGTCTATGTGATATCTTTCTGTCCGTCCATCCGTCCGCAAGTAATAACTCAGCTCCCACGGGACGGATTTTCATGAAATTTTATATTTGAGCATTTTTCGAAAATCTGCCCAGAAAGTACAAGTTTAATTAAAATGCAACAAGAATAACGGGTACTTTACATGAAGACTAATGTAAATATCTGATAATATCTCCCTCAATCTTCTTATAGAGAGAAAATTTTCAGACAAACGTTGTAGAGAAAATCGAAACACACATTTCATATTCAATATTTTTTTCCGAAAATCGAGCCATTTATGAAATAATGTGGTACAGCCAGACTGGCCACAGATGAAGATAGAATACGGCACGTGCGCTTTACATGCTGGATGTCTTGAGTTTACACACACACACACAGAATATGCACTATGTATAGTTCTTCCACGGCAACAATGGTGGAATTAACGTGCCTCGTCACGTTATAGTACACTGCCTCTATCGTTCATTCGTATCACTGAAAAACCATTGCTTTATACATCGTGATTTTTAGTATTTTGAATATATTAAGTGAAAGTTGTAGCTATTGTAATACATGATTCGCATTTTTGTTAGATACTCGTATGATGGTCGAATGTGTCAGACACGACGCGCGGATGTCTTTGGTCACCCTTGATGTGTTATAGAGGCACAGCTTATTTTGAGTTCAAGGCACTATTCTGACACCTCAACTCACCTCACCGCACAACAAACAGCTGCCAGTTGGTGCCTCGACTGCCAATTTGGCTGGCCCAAACGTACGAACCGACACGCTAACCGTTTTCCATACGACTCTTCGCTCGTTGACGAATCCAGATCCGACGGAAGTGTAGCAGCCGCACGCAAAGAACAAGTGGCGTGAATCCTCAAATCTGCATCCCTCATTAATACTCAGGCTCATTCACTGCAGACTCAAATCCATCGACGACAGCACCAATCAATAGTACAGACTTCAAGCTGCAATCGTAAGATTACCCTCCGACTGTGCTGGTTTGTTCAGCGTCCGTGGAATCTGTGTGTTTAATGAGTACGGTCTTTGTGTCTTTGAACCATATTGCAAGTTAAACTTGCGCACTTACGTAATGGACATTAGTTTCTGAAGAGTGAAATTCTGCGTCAAAGGCTCTGACAATGAATTTAGCTTTAAACATATTTCTTAAAGCAAAAAAATCCTCTGGTTTGTATCATTTATGACAGAAAGGTACCCCGTTCTACACTGTGTATATAATAGAAGATTTTTATCATCAATACTGAGTTTAGGATAAAAGGCATTATCTTGAGTGCCGTGTGTAATCAGCAGACATTAATTTCTGCAATGCGCTTAGGTCGATATTAGACTATCTGCAGTACTGTTTGAGGATAGAAGTCATTGCCGTCAGCATTGTTTAGGCTTCACGCAACACATTGCTGGCGGAGAAGTTGCCGCATATCGGCGGAGTAGCATATTGCACGCGTCTATGCAATTCTGCAACGTGACAATCCTACCAATCCCAGTAGCTGTGAACGATACTAAAGACCAGCGTGGACCAGTGTCACTTGTTCAGACCATCGTCTGGTCATCTATCACGCCTATCATTCTGCAAACTGCTCTGGTACGCCGCCACAGATATTCAATGAGCTATACCATGGTTGAAATCCTAACGCCCAAACCAGCCAAACGCATCTAGACAATAATTAAAATTCAGATCTTAGCTCTGAGTAACTGTACTTGGCTTCCTTTAGAGACATCAGGGGAAAATGAAGTCTAACAAGCTTCGCAGTACAAAGCAATTGTGTGTTTTCTTACCGAATTCTTGTACTGGTGACATGACTGTTTTAAGGCGATTCTTCACCGTTGTGTTTTCGATAATAAGAATTACGTCATTACAGTTATCCAAAACACAAAGGGGTTGAATCGTATTAAACAATACATACTGTTCATTCAGTGGATGAAAATTGACAGAAGTCACTTCAAGTGCTCAATGTCAAATAGTGAGAGTTGGGACAGTTTGTCTGTTTTAGGTAGAAGCCAGTAATGCGCACTAGAGGTTTGGTACTGCTGCATGGTATTCTGGCTCTGCCACATTTACCGTCATATCCAAATCGGACACAAATACCTGATCGTTAGATTATGAATGTCGGCTTGGTCATATAGCTGGAGCCATAACGTAACATACGTAATTATTACTACGCTTGAAGGAATTAAAAATAATGGGAAGAAGTTACGCTGATATACCAAATCCGGAAAGAAACAGGGGAAAAGAAAGAAACGAATTTAAACTACTTTCGCGACCCACCCCGGTAAAGGGCTTACAACATATCTACAGCTCACTGGTTCCGCGTATGCAAGAAATGAACACGAAAATTAACGAGAGATGCAAAATTGCAAACAAATCATTTGGAAAATGTTAGTACTGTAGACAAAATGTTAATATTGTAGACTTTCAACACAGGTTTACGCTCCTTTAAGAGCGAAACAGATCACAGTTATGAACCTACAGACTTCATTACTCAAATACTTGTGCCTAAAAGTGTTCACCACACCGCGAAGGAAAGAAAGGTGCGTGACGCTGAAACAGCACGTATTGTCTAACATCAGCACTAGATGGGGCCGAGTGATCCTCAAGTTCCGCCAGAAGATGGAACTGATACCAGAACCCATCTGGTGGAAGGGAAAGAGCGGCAATTCAGCCTCAAATCGAGCCTTAAATCAAAGTCCTGCCCATAATCAGGCACTTTACTAAATCATTCCACCTTGCACAAATCGAATGACAGTTGAACACTGTGCGCCCATCCAGCAGGCTGACTGCTCAATTCCATCTAACGCCAAAATCACGTGTAGTTCTGAAGTTTTACCTTCACGCATTCGTGTTTTACATCAGAGCAGCATACTCACCATGACTAGAGTCTGGAGCGACTCGACGTAAGATCGCTCTGTGTCGTATATTTCCACGACAATGTGGGTCCGTCTGTCCTGCAACATAAGCAAACGTACGTATGATAAATACATAATTCAAGGCAGCACGCACACAACATCCGAACTTAGCACTGCATTGTAGGAGTGGAGTTGTTACCGACAAAACAAGTAGACGAGAGCAAGCTGGTCGAGAAGTGACACGATTCACATTCGCAAGACAGGTGGTTCGTATCTCGGCTGCGACAGCGACCGTGCTAACTGAAGAATTTGAGGGTTTCTCCGGCTAAATGTTGGAACAATGCCTCAAAATTATACATACACTCTTCCATCCGCCTTTTTTCCAACTCATTATTCACTATCATCCAGTCATTCGACACTTACTCACATACACATACACACACACACACACACACACACACACAGAGTTGGAGCCGGTTAAAACGACATCGGTTTATGCGACACCTTGCCTATAACGTCAGATACTCCGTGGTACCAATTAATTCCTCACTGTTAACCACATAATGCTCCGCGGTTAAAACAACACTCGTTTAGAGCGACACAAAATATTCACTCCCTTTCCCGACGTCATAAACGAGTTCGACTATATGTATATGAGTTAATGAGAGCGTCTTAAAGTACGGCATAAAAGCGCTAACACGTTTAACCTCTTGAAATATGAAGTTAAACGACACTGTATATTAAAATGCCATTCCCACCTCACAGAAAACATTGCGTCCCCATTACAAAACAATTGTTTAATTATGCTTATGAAATCCATTAATGCACTATATGGGTTAAATGCACACTTTTTAATACATAAGCTACAGTATGCGGTATACATAGTAACCACTAAACCACTACGTGCCGTGTAATATATTCCTACCAACAGGCCTAGGGTATTGAATATGAATCCAGAACCAAACATTTGAAATACAAGTCAATATCAGAAGGTAGCCTACTACACGACACCAACTCCAAGGGGTAAAGCTCACCCTGAGAAAACAAAACTCGTTCAGCTGATGAAGCAGCTGACCTAAAGGTTCAGTACGCCATTCAGAAAACTTTACCTCTGGAATTTCTTTTAGCCAGTTTATAATACAAAACACGAGAATATAAAATCGGTTAAAATCCTCAACTTTAGGCTTAGAACGCACATTTCATTATTTATAGGACTAAGTGAAAGTATAAACGTGGTTTTATTTTACATATGCAGTATGCGAAATACAAATAATCCTAAGGCGTCTGTGGGGGTAAGGAACAGGAAGAAACTTACGAAGTTGAGATTTCTGTGATAAAAACTTGGGGACAATGAGAATGGATACAAGCCAATATGAGAAAGGTTACAGATAAACAGCACATTTTCTAGCGAGTGGCGCAGAAGTCCTTGACCCTCGATGTTTCACATATCTCTAAGCGTTATGGAATCCATGCGCCACTGTTATGTTATTTCACATATTTAGTGCTTTTCTTTTCCTATTACTCAACATCTCCCACCATTTCCTCCTTCCTTTCCATCTTGCTCGCTTTACTTTCTTTCTGTTCCTTTCTCACCACCTGCTTTGCTTCAGTTTTCTTTCAAGCTTTCTCTGTGCCTTACCGATTACATTTCTTTCTCTCATTCACCCGTTCCTTCTATCCTGCTCGGTTCATCAGTCTCTTTCTTTTCCGCTTTCTGAAATTACGCAACAATCAGTAGCGCCATCACCCGCACAGCAATAACATCGCAGTTTCTTGTTGTCGACTGCCAGAAAGTAAACACAGCCGGTCGCCATGGCGACAGTGACGCACCTGCCACTTGTTGCTCTACTCTATTAAAAATCACGACACGTGGCGGTAACAAGACGTGCCGCGAGGAAGATGCATTCGCGAAATATTTGCACCCGGCGAACAATGAAGAGGCAATGTCCTCGTCACGTTTCATACCGCATCACTTAAGAGAAGTTTACACTTCAGTCTGCACTGAAAGTTCCCAAGTTAATTTCACTTTGATATGCAGCAGTCAGCTCTATCTGTAGTGTAACGCGACTGGGCGAGGACTGGTTGGCCACCAGTTGGCCACGACGTGGGTCAAAGTACTCGGACTTTGTTTTCAGATTACTACTGAAGCTGATTTATTGGAAGCTGCTGCTACATTAGTATTTACAGTTGAGTTTAGTTGGAGTACAGTTGAAATGATAGCCCAGGCAAGCGATGATATTATTAAAGTGGTGCCAAAAATG
>Ga0123354_10019590_pt1 | contig 10622 bp, 6 predicted proteins | sample TergutLab28metaG_2_FD_97872 | JGI IMG/M metagenome (GOLD analysis project Ga0123354, IMG submission 97872) | Labiotermes labralis P4 segment gut microbial communities from Petit-Saut dam, French Guiana - Lab288 P4 | ecosystem: Host-associated > Arthropoda: Insects > Digestive system > Gut ...
TACAGTAGTAATACAGAGTGGCGCCTGACCTCCAGCAGGTCCTATTGCTACAGTAGTAATACATAGTGGCGCCTGACCTCCAGCAGGTCCTATTGCTACAGTAGTAATACAGAGTGGCGGCTGACCTCCAGCAGGTCCTATTGCTACAGCAGTAATACAGAGTGGCGCCTGACCTCCAGCAGGTCCTGTTGCTACAGCAGTAATACAGAGTGGCGCCTGACCTCCAGCAGGTCCTGTTGCCATTCCTCTCCCCTTTCCTCCCTTCCTCATCTTTACGTTACAATATCGGCCATGACACGTGCTGCGCTCACTCTGCGTGTCCTCCAAAGTTCTCGTCATCTGCTAGCGCAACACCGAACACCAGCTTTTATGTTACCGACTCCAGAGAGTGTGCCTACGTTATCGGCTGGACTCTGCGAGGCCGTTTGATTGTTGAGGTCGTCTGTCTTGACACAGACAGCGTAATGTGCCTCTCGTGTAACGGATGTAACAACTGTAAAGTGCGCCTGTTTTCTTCGTAACCCATTTTCCATGTCTGAGGGGCAAATGGACTTGCGAGGTATCTGGCTCTGTTTGTCTGTATTGTCGCTCTGTTTTTGCGGGTTTGAACCAGTTTTCAAATTTAATTTGCTTTGAAACTGATTCAACTTGGCGCGTCCCAAAGCTCGTCCTTTACAGTTTCTCACAGTTAGTATGAACATGGCGCACTGACGAACTGCTGAGGTGGGAGGCAGATGACGCCACATAATTGGATCCTGAAGTGATATAGGTCGTATGACAGTAGACCTAGCAGTGTGATAGAGGGCATCTTCAGTCAATGGGAGATGTAGCCTGGCGCACTACTGACGCAGTTCACAGTTTGCGACATCCGCCGGACTGCTGGCCACATGTAGCCTGTGAACATTCCTGCAGCTTCTTACGAAGCGTTGTTCAGCCTGTCGGTACAAAAGCTCAGATTTAGGCTTACTTCAGAACAGGCACGGCCGAGTGTTTGCCTGCTGCAGTGAACACAACAGGTCATTGCACTACACCACGTTGCTACACTACACATTGTTATCGCCTGTCGGTAAGCACCTGATGTCCAAAGAACATAGATAAGACTCACGTGCTACGGGGTAGGGCCTAGGCAATTGGACGCCAATTTTTTGCAGCGGGGGGCTCGGTGCGTATGTCGGTGCAGTGCAGCGGGGGGCTCGGTGCGTATGTCGGTGCAGTTTTCCTTATACTCGGCCGATGTTCAGCAGTGGCAGCTACAGACGTATCTGCATTCATTTCTGAGCTGTGCCGCGTCAGGTAACTCCGAAACGTCGGTTTGTATCTGTCTCAGACTTAATTCAGAACGAAGGAACTTCGTTCCCTATAAAAACTAGAATTGTCCTAGACAGTTAAAGCTGTTGGTGTCGCACCTGTGCCCTACTGCACACTGGCTGCTGCTTCGTCTGCACCATCTCCAGATATGTTCTGTCTGCTGTACGCTAAAGCGACCGGACCGACCCTGTTTCTGCCAAATCGCAGTTGCTGTTCGCTGTGCTACACCTACCAGCGCACCAGTTCTATGGACCACAGTGCTGCCACCTCAGCAGCCGATATTTTCTCCAATGGTCAAAATATTCCCGTCATTTTAGTTAACCTGAATGTTCATTGCTGCAATCACAAAAGTCTACTTACCATGTGCGCACGTTGTACACTGCGCTACAGAAGGTTGGTGTCCAGTGATGCTGCAGAATGGCGGCGTTGGTGGGCAGCACAGGGGCGGCCAGTGGAGCGAACACTGTGCTGTAGCCAGCGTGGGGATTACAGCTAGAAATGGAAATGCTTCCGGCCACATTTGAATCCTCCGGGATCTGCAGCGACGCAACATAATTTGGGCTTTTTAATTTCCTGGGTGATGAATGGCCAGCCGTCAGAGTGACAAGCGGCACCGTTTGTTTAGAGAGGCGGTCGGTCGGTCTCTCACCAAAATGTGCGTATACCGTGACAACAGGGTGTGTAGGGATGCCTGAAGAAGTGTCAGTTGTGCGAAACACAGAACTTCTGTTGTGCAGTGACCATAGCAATACCAGAAACTCTGCTCGATTCAAGGCACCGGTTAGAGAGACCGGTGCTCTGTAACATCATGAGATGCAACGAACTACGTTTGACGCTGGAACGTGTTTAGCGCAGTCTAGACAGACGTCTGCAGAACATCTTCATACAGCTACTGTATCTGTTTTGTTTCTATCTCCCCTTGCCACCTTCCCCGCTTTTCATGTAGTGAATCAGCTGTTTGTCGACGGTCTGTTTGTGCATTTGTACGACCGCACGGTTTTATTTCCTGCCCACTGTGCAGTCGATTTAATTACTGTCATTGCTCTTTGTCGCAACCGATTTCTGGCAAAGGAGAGTTTATGTGTGCTGTGGGAGGGACAGCAGCAAGTACAGCAGCAGAGTAATCAATTGCAACATGGTAAGTTGGCTCGCCGTTACAGAAGGAACTTGAATGGACACGTTCAACAGATGTGGTCTAGTATGATCCCTGCTGCAAGAAGCAGTGTAGAGTTGCAGTCCAGAGGTGCAGCACCATGTTACAGTCATGAACACTACTGCATGGTATTCAGGGGGTCCTGGTTCAAATCTTGTTTGGAGTGCCTATTCTAAGAGTTTTTTTTGTCATTTTGCTGTTCCTAAGGTGTCATGCCAGGATAGCACGTCAAATTAGGCAACAGCCTGTGCCTTGTGTGTATTGGACAATACATAGTCACTGATCATCGTACAGTTAGACGGTCTGTGCTTTTAATTGTGACATTTTACGACGCTGACCGTTGCTAAGATTGTGTACCGGCGGTAGTAGGTGATAATGGGTATGGAGCATTGGTGGAACGAAGCTTACGGGACTGAACAGTAACAAACAGCGCTAATCTTAACAGGACTGCACAGTAACAAGCAGCGCCAAAGTAACAGGACCGAACAGTAACAAGCAGCACTACCCTTAACAGGACTGAACAGTAACAAGCAGCGCTAATCTTAGCACGACTGAACAGTAACAAACAGCGCTACTGTAACAGGACTGATCAGTAATAAGCAGCGCTACTGTAACGGGACTGAACAGTAACAAGCAGCGCTACCCTTAACAGGACTGAACAGTAACAAACAGCGCTACCCTTAACAGGACTGAACAGTAACAAGCAGCGCTACCCTTAACAGGACTGAACAGTAACAAGCAGCGCTACCCTTAACAGGACTGAACAGTAACAAGCATCGCTAATCTTAACAGGACTGAACAGTAACAAGCAGCGCTACCCTTAACAGGACTGAACAGTAACAAACAGCGCTACCCTTAACAGGACTGAACAGTAACAAGCATCGCTAATCTTAACAGGACCGAACAGTAACAAGCAGCGCTAATCTTAACACGACTGAACAGTAACAAACAGCGCTACTGTAACAGGACTGCACAGTAACAAGCATCGCTAATCTTAACAGGACCGAACAGTAACAAGCAGCGCTAATCTTAACAGGACCGAACAGTAACAAGCAGCGCTAATCTTAACACGACTGAACAGTAACAAACAGCGCTACTGTAACAGGACTGCACAGTAACAAGCAGCGCTACTGTAACAGGACTGCACAGTAACAAGCAGCGCTACTGTAACAGGACCGAACAGTAACAAGCAGCGTTGTTTTATCCCAACACTGCACAATAAACAATCGATAACATCCCGATAATTCAGCGGGCGATCATAACAGCACATATATATATATATATATATATATATATATATATAATATCCACATAAAGTTGCCATCAGTTAGTGCACAACTCACGAATGTATTAATGCAATATAGCGGTCGGCAAGTGTGACAGACATTAAGTTATGCCAGCAGTACAGTTGGTGGGTGCAGCATTGCTCGCTCTGTAGCTCCATTGTCCGGCAGCATAAAATGGACCGAACAAACACTGCTCGGAAAACGTCGGTCGGGCGAAACAGCTGTGGAGAAAAGTTCGTAGCATTAAATTCGGTTGTGCCCAAAGCGGAATGGCGGAATGGTGGTCACTTGCCTGGAAAGGAACTGCGGAACGAGGATCTTTATGGTAAATGTGTTCACCTCGTTTCCGTTTAAAGAAGATATCTGGATAGCCACATCGGTAAATGTTTACGACGATCAAATTAGATTTACCGCCACGACCCCTATACGTCTCAATTTGTAGCTTTTAGCTAGGCATAGCTTTACCTTGCTGTTAGCACTCTACTGTAATGTAAACAAGGTATAAGTAACCTAGTCCCACTGCAAGCCCTGAAGGATTATGGTGGATTGGAGGTAGAATTCCACTTGTTCTTGGCCTCGGCACAAGACGGAGATGAGTGGTTTACCTTCACGCCCCGGTCGCTTTACCAAATGTGAAGGGGCTCGCGTTAACCACTGAATAGGGGCTAGTCGGGCAGGACGTTTCGGAGAAACAGAAGACATGTTTCTCAGCTGTGGATCGCATCACGTCGAGCCAGTAGCCAAGTCACCTTACCGACTGAACCATCCCGGATAATGACACCGTCCCCGTGTGTCAGTTCACGTGTCAGTGCGAGATCACGGAACGCCCTGCACGCTGCTGCTGTTTGTACTGTCACTGTGTCAGTATAATGACAGGGTGTCACTTTGCTAGTAGATGTATCAGTTGCTGAAGCTACAGAGCATAAAGGTGATTGGAAAGGGAGGGGGGGGGGTTGTTGCGTCATTTTTTGGCGGACAGCCCGAGCAGAACTGCAGATCTTGGTTGATGAGATGTGCCACAAAAAGGTTTTGAATGTAAATTGGGACGACGAGTTGTGAAACGCTACAAACAGCGTAACGTCTGCCGATTTGGGAAAGTACGTGATGACGCGTAAATGTGGTTAGATGATTTAGATTTCTGAAGCATGGTGGTGTGGTGAAGGTAGTGGGCAGGCAGTTGCACTGGGTCAGTGACGAAATTAAAGTTCATGTAACGACGTTTTCTATTCTGCACAAGCTATTTAGCATCGAAATCTACGGCTACTGTGAAGTAATTGGTTTGGATCGATGGACGCGCGGTGAAATAACAGACCCGTCGTATTCTGAGCTAACTTACCACGAATAGTCAGGCGGTTAGTCGACGGCCTTTCACCGCGGAGGTTCGGATTCTTTTGCAGGAAAGTTCATGTGCGATATGTGGTGGACAAACTGGCATTGAATGAGGTTTCTCTCCGTGTACTTCGGTTTTCCTCTGCAGTATCGTTCCATCAGCGCTCCATACTTGTCACCCACGATATGGTCTTACCAACAACCAATCTGTACGTGTTTACAGACTGTCATTGAAGTGCGTGGCAGATTTGCTTGTCTTCCTCTCCTCACTCCTGTACTGCTAGTGTTATTGTTAACTGCCTGCCACAGTCCATGCTGCACAGTCCTTCAGAAGCTGCCAGTTTATCATCTATTCAAGGAATACTTCGCATTTATGAAACCAGAAAGTCAACTACCATGTTTACAAGATCCCTTCACTTGTCCATATCCTGAGCCATATGAATCCAGTCCACGCCTTCCCATCCTGCTTCTTCTAGATACATTGTAATGTTATCTTCCCATCTACATGTGGGTCTTCCAAGTTGTTTCTTTCTGTCAAGTTTCCCTCCGACAAATCTATATGCATTTTGTGCTCCCCGATGCGTGCCACATTCCCCGCCCATCTCATGCTCCTAGATTTATGAACACGCGTTGAAATGATAGCAACATGTTAACTGAAACGTCGGTCTTCTGTCGGTCACAATCGCTCTGTCCCTCTGTGGACGCTGCTTCCTCGTTACAACGTCCCTCTTGCTTGGGGTTGTGTGGCTTTTCGAGCAGGCTGGGCAACGTCTTGTTACTCTGCTACTTGTACTGGCAGCACTGTGACAAGGGGATATACTAACGAACTGCGTGTCAGAACGCTAGCAGTTGCTGACCTACCAAACAAATTTACCGCATCTTCCGGAAGACGAAGTTCCACCGCCGCTGGTGCAGCTACCCGTCACCCCTCGCAAGCCTCAGGTACGGACCGCAGCCTTCGGAACAAGATAAGAATTCGCTACACGGGGAGTCGCCAGCAGGGACGAGAATCGGCTCCAGTATTTTGTACGAATGAACGTATGACGGAGGGACGGACAGGCAGCGGACGGGCGGAGGACTGAGAAGGACTGCTTTGTGGTCGGAACTGGCTGTGACGTTGACGGTGCGGAAGCGATATTTTAACCTGTCAGATTTCTAGATGGAAGGCTGGGTGAGGCAGGCATATTCTAATGTTTTCGGTAGCTAGCTCTGCACGATTGTGTTCTGTTGTTAGTGTCTCTGTAAATGTAGTGCGCACATTTTAGTGTTCTTCTGAAGCAGCTAGAACGAGTGGCGTTATGTGTGTCTGGCAAGCTGTCGTTGTCTCAGAACACATGCCATTGAGTGATGGGATGGTGGGATGATTTGTAGTGATGAACTGCAAGACTGTCCGGGAATTTTCTGGATGCGGTGAGGAATTCAACGGATAATCTCAGTAAGAATATCAGGCCACAGACTGCATTCGAAACGGGCATCCCTAAATACAAGGCTTGGACCAGCTTCCTGCTTTCGCGGCTGCTGCTTCTGAAAAGCTGCCTGTAGGTTGTGACGTAATATCAGGTGTGTACTGCAACAGACAATGGACGGCGCGACGCTGCACTCCGGGCTGCATACAGCTCGTGCACCAGGCTGACTGCAGCACTCCCACACAGTAGTCTGTCTGACCCAATGACCGGGCACTCCTACCACGGTCTGGCGGTTACCTTATTAGCATAGTGTTGAAAATGCCCTTGGTTCGATTCTTGCCATTGCCAGTAATATCAGAATAAGACGTAATAATGAACCTGTCGGCATCAAAACAACGAGGCACATGCAGAAGGGCTGTGGAATTCCCTTCGCCACACACAGTGCTGGTGCCTGTGAACACTGCAGTTCGTTGTGTCTCTTCAACTTCTGCAAGAACTGGTGTCTGGCGTCCGTACAAAACTAGCAGTGAACATAACCTGCATAACTGTGTTGATTGGCTTGAATTTCAAGAATAACAGCAGCCTGTAGGTTGTGTTGTTTTGTTGACCTTCTTGAGGAACCTCTTACAGAGTTCCTTACTTCGAAAAAAAAAGGTTTAGTGTGGCTCTTGGTGTGCTGGGACCGTTGGAAGGCAGCTGAATTGTCGTCTTAAGACGGTTCTTACCGGCCCGGCGCGTACTGAAACTAGCTGATACAGTCGAAAGCCTAATCCTGTAGCAATCCCGATGATAGAGCCAGCACAGTGCACAGTGCATGTGTTGGTTGTATGGGGTGTGCACGGTGAAGAGAACAGCATTATACAACTTGCAGCACAATATTGCGGAAGGCAGGCACAAGATTCCATTCTGCAATGTCAACACTGAAAACTGCCAATGATAATACAAACAACGAACGCAGTTTGTTTTAGAGAAGATGATATTTTGAAACTGCATTGTTATTTCTACAGAAATGAGTTTACACAACAGGGGTGTCTAAACTTGCGGCACTAAGCAATTCACGTTTACTATCCACTTGAAATAATGGAGATTCACTTTAATTTCACGGTCTGTGAAATGTGTCCTTCCGCAGTGTTCAGGCAGATCGGCCGGTGTGCGTGCGTGCGTCGTTTGGTTTGCTTCCATGTTCATGGGGACGGCGGGTGAGTGCGTCGTTGTGCTGCCATGTACTTAGGCTGCAGCATGGTTATTGCACAGTGACTCAAGCAGGCCAGTTTACTTTTCCATTGCCTTGTTTTGACGAACTGCAAAATGTCGCGCTGTCGGAACACAACACTTGTTACAAACTGACGGTTATAAACAGCCAGTGACCGTTACGGAGAGACAAGGCAAACTGAATGTGAGGTTGTCCTTGTACACACCATGCAGGCGTATGGGGGGGGGGGAATATTAGTTCCATTAATCATGTTAGTGGCCAATTTGACGTTCCGTTCGCTTTATCCCCGGCAAAGGAGCCCTCGGTGCTCACCGAACAGGGGGGTGGTTGGGTCAGAGTGCTGTGTCGACTTTTGGAGAGTATAAAATGTGCTGCTTTTGCCGGGAATCCAAAGTGTAGGACAGGCACGGAAGTAAACCTCCATGAATACTACCATTCGGTAATAGATAGATGTGATTGGACTGCCTAAAACTGCGTCCAATTTGCCTGTGTAATCGCTGCATAGAAGTGTGTGTGTGTGCGCACGCCAGCAGTAACAGTCCCATGAAGACAGCTCACAGACCGCATCTTTTCTTCCGCTGAGAGTCGAAATCAGGGCGCCTAGCTGGCCAGACTCTAGTGCTTGGTTAAGGTACGTGACGATGTGAAGTTCTTGTCATGTCGATTGTGTCGTACGTGTTTGATGAGGGAATTTATTTTGTAGTGAGAAAATGGGTCGGAATTAGAATCATCATCATTAAATCGCTTGTTTGAGCAGAAGAGATGCAGTCTGTCGTGACATCTTTTGCAGCCGACTCCAGAAAGTTTGTTTCTGAAAGGATTTCCAGTAATGCGTAATTATAGTGGGACAGTGGCGCGCGCAGTGGTTGTAGGCTGTACCAACGGTGCTGACGGCAGCTGAGGTGAAGCGAAGCGCCTCGCTGTCGCACATTCTACCGCCTGGGCAAGTTCTGTCGAACAGAGTGCTTGATTGCTGCTTGCCACTGTTCATTTTCTGCCAAGAACAAACGCGCTGTGTTCGGTATACCTACTGGCTTGCTTCAAGTGAAATTGTGTCTGCGCGCCGAACTTCTGTCTGAAACATTGAAGTTGGGTAATTCAGTTGAGTTCAATCCTAAACTGTATGGTAAATATGAACCGCCGTTTCGGAGAGCTCACTGCCTCCATATTCAGGCGGTACACAGTCAGTAACCATGCCTACGTCATGCCTTGATGGTTAATATCCGCATTTTGTGAATTTCCGAAAGACCAGTAACAGTATCGGAATGACGTCACATCTCTCGTCTGTGTACGGACAGTTGCTGTCATAGTTTGGAGGTCCTGGGCTCGGAACTTGATTTTAGTCTTACCATTCTGTGTTTTCGGAATTCCTTCACAGTTAATGCTAGTACCGTATATTGACACCGACATGTGATCACAATACAGTCACAAGACGTCCACAAACACAACCCTCCTACGTGGTCCAGCGACGTATCGCCTTTCTGAGGGTCACCTCAGCACAAACGTACATCGGTGTGTACGTTAGGATGTTACAATATATAGGTATAATAATATGAAGATTATAGCTGTTATTGTGTTGAAATATTCTTGATTACAATTCTCCGATAAGCCTCTGTTTACAACGTGTGTGTTGTTATGTAGGCATATACAGGCATGTAATGTCGACATTTTCGATTCAGAAGGATAACTTGTGGGTACAGTTTGCAGTTAGGACAGAATATAAACATAAATGTTGGTGCAGCTCAAAACGCGGTGTCCAGAACACCAAAGGTGCGTGACATCGAACACCCCGCAGTCTGCATGTGTCCTGTCCTGCGCACGGTAATCAACACACATGGATATGGTCCCAGAAACTTGGCCGGCAAGCCGTAGGTCTGCGGCCGCTTGCATGCTGGAGTTATGGGTTCGAGTCCCGTCGGAGGCATGGTTGTTGTGAGTGTTGTGTGTTGTCAGGTAGAGGTCTCTGCGACGGTTTGATCACTCGTCCAGAGGAGTCCTGCCGAGTGTGGTGTGTCAATGTTGTCCCGTGCAACAGCACCCTCCTGCATCTACAGTGAATAGGTAGAAGAGGTCAGACTAAGAAAGAAAGAAAAAGAAAGAAAGAAAGAAAGCAGTCAATAAAACACGTTACCAAGGCTGGCGCAGGATTTTCTTTCATAATTTCTGTACTCAGTGCTGCCACTACCAAAGGGTGTTATTGGATGAACAGAGTAATTGCAAAATGAGGCCTGGTTCTACCCTTCCGTACCTTCCATACGATCAACGATCACAATGCGCATGTGCGTAGCAGATACAGCTGCTCTTCGTCATCCGTTGCACGACGCTAGTTCAGTCTGCAACACTTACTGCACAGGAGACATCAGTACTGTGTGCGTAGTGTTCATACTTGTGTGTCTGCGTGGCTTCAAACATGTGGTATTGCGCTAATTGTAAACTGTGCCGGCAGTGACAGGCAGTTGATCCTACTGGACCGAAAATGTCGACATTACGTGTCTGTATATATCCACATAACAACACACACGCTGTAAACAGCGGCTTATAAGAGAATTGTAACCAAAAATATTTCAACACCATAACAGCTATAATATTCATATTACGTGTATTATACCTATACGAGTATATTGTAACATCCTAACGTACACACCGACGTACCGGTATTACGCATTCCTTTGTGCTGACGTCACCCTCGGAAAAGCGATATATCGCTGAAACATGTATGATGTTATGATTCGATATGATATTTATTAACTGCTGTGGGTTTTCCGCCCGGTGGCAGCGGTCGGTACAGTTGTACACAGATAGAAGATAACAGCCTTATACATGGGGAGAAATAATACACAAAACATTACAGAAACACAGAACACGCAAAATATCAGGCAAAACACACAAAAGGAGAAAGCAAATATAAAACTAGTAATTATAAAACA
>Ga0123354_10019596_pt1 | contig 10620 bp, 7 predicted proteins | sample TergutLab28metaG_2_FD_97872 | JGI IMG/M metagenome (GOLD analysis project Ga0123354, IMG submission 97872) | Labiotermes labralis P4 segment gut microbial communities from Petit-Saut dam, French Guiana - Lab288 P4 | ecosystem: Host-associated > Arthropoda: Insects > Digestive system > Gut ...
CAGGAAGAACGATCTCCTGATGATGAGCTCCTAGAAAGCTCGAAACATGTAGAGAGTGAATGACGACTACCCATGAAAATAAAGGATAGTCTACAAGTGACATCGTGTTGGTTATTTTAAAGAGTTTCCCACTTGACTTCATGGCGCACACAGACAAAAATGTTCCTTCATTTTTAAACATTTCTACCTGGTAGTTAGCTACATATACCACCAGGTTTTACTTCTAAAAGTTCCACGTTAATCACACACAGTGCATTGTTATGTTTAGTACGTACGAGGGGCTGTTGATAAGTCCTTAGCCCGACCTACGTCCCAATGTCGTAAGACGGAATGGATAGTGTCGTTGGAAAAAGGGGTCTGTTCATGTGCCGAATTGCAAGTCTTTTCTTGTTACAGAAGCTGAAAAGAACCATGTCAGGCGACGCGCGCAATTTCGACAACCTGGAGACGCGAACTGTCATCAATTTTTTTCCTGCAAGGCAAGGCGCCGAAGGAAATTCACGACATTCTGGCAGAAACATTAGGGGAACATGCACCATCGTATGCCACCATCAAAAACTGGATGGCCCAGTTTAAACGTGGTGATTTTCCCACCTGTGATGCGCCTCGTCCTGGACGACCCAAAACAGTGACCATCCCGGAGTTTATTGATCAAATTCACGAGCTGGTCTTGGAAGACTGCCGGATTTCGGCTAAATCAATAACTGGGCATCTCACGGTAGCGGGTTCGGTCCATCATTCAGGAAAATTTGGACATGCGGAAGCTCTCCGCGAAATGGGTCCCGAAATGCCTGAATGAGGATCAAAAAACGGCAACGGTCCCAGTCGTCTGAGCAAATGTGGAACTTTTTGGGCTCGATCCAAATGATTTCCTGCCGCGATTGGTGACCATGGACGAAACCTGGTTATTCACTATGACCCGGAGACAAAGCAACAATCAGTGGAGTGGCGGCATAGCGGCTCGCCCCGCCCCCAAAATATTCCGAGTGCAAAAATCCGCTGGAAAACTTCTCGCCTCGATTTTTTGGAATCAAGACGGTATCCTCCTCATTGATTATCTTCCAAAGGGCCAAACTGTCTCATCTGTGCTGGTGCAATTGAAGGACATTTTGAAGGTAAAACTCAGCGGTAAGGTCACCAAGCACGACAAAGCCCCAGCTCACGGGGCACTCGCAACCCAGAAGAAACTGCTCTACCTGGCTACCAATGTCTTGATCACCCACCCTATTCTCCGGATCTGGTCCCGTCGGACTACCACCTGTTCTCTGGACTGAAAAAACAATTGAAATGTCGACATTTTTCGTCCGACGCCGAGGTCATTCCTGCCGCGGAGACCTGATTGGACGGACAAACTTCTGAAATTTTTTGAGTGGTTTGCAAAAGTTAGAGCAACGGGCTAAGAAGTGTACTGAGCTTCTTGGGGAGTATGTTGACTAAATCCCGAGTTTGGTCGCTGTAGCTTGTTTCCTTCCTGGTCGGGTTAAGGACTTATCAGCACCCCCCCTCATATGATAGTCAGAAAAAACGATACAGTGTCAACCGACTGGTTTGTATAACCCAGCTGGATTGTGTTTACTTTGCGGTAGGAAATTAATCTTTACATTTTTTCCCCCCTTTGGCGCTGCGGCCCAACGCGGGCTATGGCTTCCTCATTCACGAGGTTTCTAGATCTTACACAACGATGCAACGCAGTCGGTAGGACTCCTCTGGACGAGTTATCAGCTCGTTGCAGAGAGCTCTAACAGCACAACACTCACACGAGACAGACATCAATGGCCCCGGCGGGTTTCGAACCCACAATCTCAGCAGGCGAGCGGCCGCAGACCCACGACTTAGACAACGCAGCCACTGGGACCGGCGAATCTTTACATGAACTCCAGAGTAACACAGAACTCTGCAGGTACATGTCGTTTGCTTACAAGCGTTTGTTTTATGACCTCTTTTGTTGAGAAATATATGTGCATAGAGACTGCGGGTTTTGCTCCTTGTTTTTGCACACTCTGATAATATGTTTTGGGACACCTTAATTTAATGCCTTTAGTGTAATATCTTGGAATGTGATTTACGAGTAATAGGAAGTTGTTAAGAAGTTTTTAGAAACGCGTTTAATTTAGCGTTTCAGGCGCATTCGTAAAATTGCGAAGAGCGACTATCCGTTTCGTTATATTTCTCTCCGTCTGTCTCTCCGTCCGCATAAAACAACTCGGCCCCCACTAGACGGATTTTTCGTAAAATTTAATATTTGAGATTTCCATAACTTATTCAGAAACTTCAAGTTAGGTGAAGAACTGACATGAATAACGGATACTTCACGAAAAGGCCTGTGTAAATTTATGATAATATCCAGTTTATTTCTTCTTAAAATGAGAAGTATTTAGGACAAAAAGTGTAGAGAAAATCAAACCATACCTTATACTCAATAAATTTTTTTTTTGCTAATATCGTACAGTTCATGAGATAATGCAGAGAAATACGGTAAGGCCAGACAGGCCACAGATAACCTTATGGTACAGTGCAGAAAAGAAGCGATTTTTTTTCTTGCTAACTGAGCAAGACTACTGATACAAACTCAAAATGTTTAATATTTACCGCTTCTCCAGGGCAAAAATATTTACGCGAACGCGCCTGAATGTTACTTCATACATGGTCTATGATGTTTTCTAAAAATGCTAACATCTCATTCACTATCTTTTTACAAGGACAAAATTATTCGCGATAATACCCTGTAACAGAAGGATGTAGCAACATGAAGTCAGTTTCACTACAAGATACAGTAGCTCAGTAATAAAGCGGTAAATGTTTATGGATAAGAACAAGATGCAATTTTGTTAAGTTAGTGTCAGCCCAGACATGAACTAAATGGGATGAATTTATTAAACTTCGCTCTATCAGCTACATTAAGTAAGATTTGATTAATTTCTAAACAAAAGGCTGCCGAGATAAGTGTTGGTTAAGATGTTTTCCCTACTATACGAGAATGGGGTTGCATGGGAGAGCAATATTCCACCCTTTAAGATTGTTGCTCTAGCTGCTGCAACTAAATCTGAAACTAATTTACACCACAAACCTTCTCGCGTCTGAGGCAGTGGAACTAAAGCAAAGGAATATCTTCCGGAATAAAATTGGCGTTTATGCAGGTAATTAATCTCATAAAGTAAATGTTATTACTAGACTAAATTGCAACACTTAAGAATATACCTTACCATTATAGCGTAGTAGACAATTATCAACACGAAGAAGACTCTGAGGAAAGTATGCTACACCAATGAACAACTTTACAGCACCCTCTCCACTTCTGGTAGTGCGAGGTGCAATCGATACTCTGAGCGGGATGGGCACGCCTCCATCTCAGCCCATTTAAACGGAGTGAAATGCGTAACTGTACAGCAATGCTGAAATGTTTGTTCCTTCTTCAGTTACAATAGGATAAAAATTTGTTTTTATTTTCGTTAGACTTCATTTTGAAAGTCGTGGCATCAGACTATTTGCAGTATATGCCGCCATTATGTTCAAAAATGCAATATCGTATGCAGACATTTCAGTGGATCGAAAGAGCAGCAGAGAATTTCATGTAATGAACATTTCAAAATTTCTACGCAAAAGTTTTTAATAAAATTACTATAGTAAATCTCATGTATTAAGGAGATAACGCTGCTCTATTTAGGGGTGACTTAGTTTTTTTAAAATCGTGTTTTGTTCAACGAATTTACAGGAAAACGTGGCTTCATATCCCTAGGTAATAAGAAAAAAAATTTAAAGCTGGCTGATTTACGGGGCCCTAATTAGAGTGTCCTATGGACAATGACTATGAGTCACTTTAAATTATGTTGTTGTATAACTCATAAATGGAATATAATTGCAGGTTTTGTAAAACGGCAATGTTTGTTCTAAATACTACGATTTGGATAAATATTATCATGAAATACCAAAGAAGAAATACTGTGAAGCTCTCGCAATAACTTTCAGGGTCAGTCTGAAAATTCTATCTCCTCCACATTTATATGTTTCAGTGCATTCTGTAACTAATAATGTGCACTAGGTTCCATGATTATTGCTCTTAATTGATCTGGAACATGTTCAACAAATCATTGCGAACTTACGACCAAGGGAGTTCTTTTTTTAATTTTCATCTCGACGACGAAGCCATGCTCAAGCCCATTTTCCGTTACAAAACGATGATACCATCAGACCACAAGCGAAAAGTGACCTTCTGTCTGCCTCTACAACATTGAAAGGAGCTGTCGAAGTGTTTGTAGTCATGAAGAAGTTCGCGGGGTAACAAGATGACATGGGTGATAGTTTAGTTGATAAAAACAAATAGGGTCCCTTTTAATGTTAGCTTTATATATTAAGTTTTTAGTTTTAAGTACATTCAGAGCACTTATTTTATATTATTTACATTCTAAATTATTTTTTTGTCAAAACGTAGTAAATATTAGTTTTCCTCCGGAGAAAAATCTTTGTCTACCTTCGTAATTTATTAATATTAATACCAAGTGTATAAAATAAGGATGCTAATGAGGCTGGGTCCCATTTGATAGTATCGGGATGTATGAACAAATCTAATATTTTTAATTTTACAGTCGTTTATTTCGGTAAGTCGTAGCAGCATTGATGCACATTAAAGTGCTCACTGCAACACAAAATGTTACAAAGGAATCTGAAAAAAAAACAGACAGCTCTAACTCCATATGGATGTTTCTTATTAAAGTCTACCGCCTGTTTATAATATAGGTGATGTAGGTGATTTATTTAAATCGGCACTAGCAAATTAGCATTTTGTAATAGTTACTATGATGTTTGTTTATATAACATAGTCCTTCAGTTGAATTGTTCATAGAAATTCTGTCGTCATTCCTTGTTCTTTTTAGTGACACAAAACAATCTGGAGGCGTATGATACATAATGGGATTTGAAGGTTTTGCCACCACATGCTTGCGTTTGGTAGTTAATAATACAAAGAATATGAGGTCATTTATTTCATTTTGTACGTGGAAACCGCCCTAAGAGCACAAGAGGTGACGGTACTCGTGAATTGTACGTAGTTAGTGACTTGTAGAAGCTTGCAAAGACGACATTCCCTTTAATAACGCGGGATAATCTAAAGAGACAGTAACACTAAGAATAGGGGTGCAAGAGAATCGATTCTTGTAAAGGCATAAAATTGGAATGTCAAAGAGAACAACAACAGAAAGGAAGCGTAATTGGTGCACGTAGCTGCAAGGAACACAGTCGTTTGAGACTCCTACAATATATGCACGTAGCTGTACACAAGACAAATTTGTTTGAGACTCCTACAATATTTGCATGTAGTTGTAGGTAAGACAAATTTGTTTGAGGTTCCTAAAATATGTGCACTTAGCTGCACGTAAGACAAATTTGTTTGACTCCTACAATGTGTACGTAAGTAAGACAAGTTTGTTTGAGGCTCTCACAATATGTGCACGTAGCTGTACGTAAGACAACTTTGTTTGAGACTCCTACAATATGTGCACGTAGCTGTACGTAAGACAAATTAGTTTGAGTTTCCTACAATGTGCACGTAGCTGTACGTAAGACAAATTTGTTAGAGACTCCTACAATGTGCACGTAGCTGTACGCAAGACAAATTTATTTGAGGCACCTTTGGATGTACACTTTGCTGTACGTAACACAGATTTGTCTGGAAGTTCCTACAGGGAGTAGTAAACATTAATGCCAATAAGGACGTGTAAAACTTGAATAATTATTGTGGACATTTCAAGATATACTCCACATTCGACATTAAAGCCACAAATCACTTTATGAATCCCAGCGTCCCGCTTTATGACATCACGAACGCCTGCTTAAGAAACTGCTCTTTCTCAAACGATGTAACCGATCTGTTCTTTCTGCACATTAAGCAACTGAACTTATGTTGTAGAGATATGTAAGGTTTACCTGAAGATTTAGAAAGTTGCTCTGTCTAAACAGCAAACACGAGTATGAGACGATTACTTCGTAAATGCATCTTCATAAGAATTGTACAAACAAAGTAATTTTATGTAAACAAGGTACCGTTTCCTGAAACACTGTCTCCTACAAAGACCATTCGACATTAATCCAACCAACTGCAGATTACAGAGTCAAATTTCTATCAGATGGTTCTTTATTTATAAAGTTGCACATCTTGCTGCAGTGTGTGTAAAACACTACCACCTGCTCCCCTCCTGAATGATATATTCTCATTCCATATAGTCAAACTCTGTTTAAATAACCCGAAGGTTGAGTTAAAAGTCAATTTGTCGTTGTGCACGTCAGGTGTGCAAGCCGGGAATGGAGCTATAGCTCCAGGCATTCGTAACCTCGGTACTAAAGCGAAGTATCGATCAGCCTTCCACATTTTTCACTTTGTACACACAGAAAGAGCCCCTGGTGCCCACGTAATGCTAGGCTGTTAAGGCCCCAAAACCAGTGTAGACCCTCAGAAGTGATAAACATTCCCCAACACGCCGAGAATCAAAACACTGTCCCTCTGAAGACCACGCCTTAGTCTATTCACACACCATTTCTTTACATTGACTGAGATTTGTTATAACATTTTACTCCCACTTACAAGTTTATTACATGATAATTTAACGAAATGATTGTTATTAAAATATTCGTTGCGTAGCGACATTCACTTTAGTAATCTTCTTTCCCGCATTTCCAGATTGAGTGTATTAAAACTGGACTTTGTGTATTATTTTGTAACATAATGCTTCTATTTTATCTGCTGTCTCAAGAAGCAGTGACATAAAATGAATTTGATATATGTTTCTGAATAATATTAGGCCACGTACAATGTGCTGGAACTTGTAACATGTCTCTCTATTGATGGATTCTGTAGTGACAGACTTCTGGTTGTTCCTAGACAGATAAAGTAACTACACGTGGCCTGTAGCTACATGTAATATAAGTCTGTTCGTACAGCCCTTGTTGTTGGCCTGTACTGCTGGTGGGGTTGGTTATTATTTTACGTGTTGGGGGTTACATCGAGGCAGGCTGGCATCTCTCAACTTCATGCCGGAATAGGGAGGACTTCCCCCACATAAGGGAAACATCAAAACGTAACGCAGTACGCTCAGTGCACAAACTTTTATCTGAGGCTCGTAATGTAGTGGATGTAGTGGTCCTGTTAAATTATGCAATTTAGTTGCAGGATATAATATGCTCTGACTTTTGAAAATGTTAATTCGTTGGGGAGAACCATTAAGAAGAACAGAGGGTTTAATTCTGAAGTTAAAGTTAGGATGTATTTTGTTCCCTTCAGATGAACACTTAGAAACAGGGCCTCGAATTTTGGTAATAGAAAAATTCGATTAAAAATTATCTTGTCTTAAAAAATTGTAATTATTTCCAGGTCAGCTATGCCGTGGGCAAGAACACTTTACTATACTGATAGCTTCTTTTATGTCCATAAATCCATTCTTATTTTTGTGTGTTCGGTTGCCCTGTGCTAATAGATCTATTGTAAGGTACATTTACTGGAAAATGTACATTCGAAACCTTCATAGTTACAAATATTGACGTTTAAAACAACTATGAACCGGAAAGAGCCAGCCAGATTACATAATACGTAATAGATTAAGAAGAATATTTTACAGAAAATACATATCTTGCAATTTGAAAGGATAAGGGCGTGTTATAATTTTTAAAACCCTGTGTCACGCAGGCTTACACAAAGCAGAAACATAAAGGTTTGCGTGCTCTGAAACGTCTAAATATAACCTGATCAATGTGGGCGCGCCCATATCCTGGTCTGGAAATGGAGCCCGTATTAGTTGACTGTGTGATTCGGGAGTAAACTGTTAGTCATTCTCTTCAGTAGGCTTTCATTCCAATCGGATCCAGAGAAAAAAATCTGTCAGACTGTACACATTTACAGCCGTATTTATTTCAGATACGTATATCATTCATGTAAGGCGCAACCAATATATTTATTTTGCGTATAATGTATTATATTCCGTCAATACACAACAATATATCAGTACAGTGATATTATACATATATATATGTATATATATATATACATACTATGGGCACATTATGGCAACATGTTTCGACCGTAAACGGTCATCTTCAGGCAAATAGAGAACATTTTTAAGGTAAATAAAGTAAGCACTCAATGGGATCCCATTTCGTTTACAGTAAGAGTTAAAATAATGTATGATGAAATTCTTATTTATAACTAAAATATTAAAATAGGCGTCTACTTTAATGTTTAAGTTATAAATAAGAATTTCATCATACGTTATTTTAACTTTTACTGTAAACGAAATGGGATCCCATTGAGTGCTCACTTTATTGTGCCTTAAAAATGTTCTCTATTGGCCTGAAGATGACCGTTTACGGTCGAAACGTGTTGCCATAATGTGACCTCAGTGTCTATATATAATATCACTGTACTGATATATAGTTGTGTATTGACGGAATATAATACATTGTACAAATGTGTTACTACACAACGGGATGGCCTCTGTCAAAAAATTATTACCACGCACTGTTCATTAAACGTAACATTGACTTTCCAGTTGCTCAAAGAATAGCTGAAAATGTCTTATTTGCATATACGTGGTACTATTGATACTTAGATAACAAGTTTTATAAAATTACTGAACATGAAAAGTAAGTTTAAATATTTTTATTTCATTTTGTCTTGATTATGGAATAAAGGTATGAATACGAAACTTAAACATTTCGTGGATATATGAAACAATATATGAAACAATACGTAACAATTTCATAGAGGAAACCATTGAAAGTATTAATGTTATGCTGAATTAAGTCGTGGCAGTTTCTACTTTGGGGTTCAGCGCCTTCTGCGAGGCATCTAAAGTTTTAAATTTAGTTCTGTCTCTTAACTTCAACTCAATTATCTGTCTAAATTTAAACGTCAAACAATGGATAGGTGTTTTCACGCTGTTTTTGGATCTTTGGTTGGGAACTTTTTTTACTACGGATAATTTTAAAAACTAGAAACGTAAATGTTTTAAGGTGGTTATGGAGGATAAGGTTTCGTAACCATTCCCACGATTTTATCTGTAACATTTATGCATGTGTCGGCATGGGCGAAGTTTCTGTAGTGATTGGAATCTAGTTGTTACAGTGTGGAAGGTTTTACATATTGCGTGCTCTACTTTGGTTTGGAATCCTATGTACGAGAGGTGAATGCTGTGCTGTCCTGTTGTTGTTGATGGCATAGATCCCAAACCAAACTAAACACATAATACTCACTACTTCCCACAGGACAATTACTAGCTGCCACCCAAGAAGGAAACTACGCCAATGGCAAAACATGCATAAAGCTTACATTGCACATTCATGTACAGTCATGTGAGGGTTATGAGATCACTTTCCCCTTAAGCATACTTAATTTTGTGAATTTCTAATGATTCATAATCCATATTAATGCGAAGCTTGCCCTCCAGAGAGGTTTTAATTAAGTGACCCAACGCTGATCCAAAACCATGGTCGAAATATGTGGAAGTATCTTGGCAGATGAAACTCAAATCAATATCTGCGTTGGCGCTAAACTTGAGGTTGTCAAATGACACACTGACAGTGTCTGTTTCGAACTGCAACCAAGACTATTACACAAGGAACAAATTTTGTAATAGAAACACATATTACTCTCTGTCTATCTTGTAAATCAGTGACTGATTTCGCCTTTTAGGGGAAAGAAAATACTGATAAATCTTGGCTACGTTACGATTAATTGCGTAATGATAACGTGATTTGCAAAGTGGGTTGTGGGTAGAAGAATTTTTAAGGATATACTTATGGAAGGATTTTTGGATACAGACTAATAAGTACGTTATCAAGAAATAACTCAAAGGGGTATGTAATTGTAGGAAGACCCAAATAAGTTAGTAAGAATTCCATGTAAGACAGGAAACACCAGAACTTTTCTCCTTGACGCAGCAGCAGAAATTGTCAAAGAGTTTAAGCTAGAGACTGTACAAACCAGTAGACTTCTAAAGGGACACAATATGGAGTTAAATAACTTAGTGTTTAATGAAGCAAGAGTACGGCTATTTTATAGGAAAATAACACAGACCTCCAAGAACAGTGAGTTAGGCACATGATTGTAGACAGGGAGTCAACCAGTGTTCCGGGAAGCTGGTGATTGCATCTATCCTGGAATGACAATGGCCCGAACTGACTTACTTACTTACTTACTCACTCCATGGTGCAGAGTCCTTCTTGAGAAGCTAACTGGTTTGCAGCTAGTCAAGAAATTCCCCGCATTTTATGGAACCTGAAGGTTCATTACCGTACTCACAAGCGTCCGCCACCTATCCCTATTCTGGACCAACCCAATCTAGTCCACAGAACCACATCCCACCTCCTGGAGATCCATCCTAATATTATCCACCCATCTACGCCTAGGTCTCCCCAGTGGTCTCTTTCCCTCCGGTTTCCCCACCAAGATCCTATACACCCCCTCTCCACCCCATACGCGCCACATACCCTGCCCATCTCATTCTTCTCGATTTGATCACCCGCACAATATTGGGTGAGGAGTACAGATCACTTAGCTCCTCGTTATGCAGTCTCCTCCATTCCCCCGTTACCTCGTCCCTCCTAGGTCCAAATATTCTCCTCAACACCATATTCTCA
>Ga0123354_10019597_pt1 | contig 10620 bp, 5 predicted proteins | sample TergutLab28metaG_2_FD_97872 | JGI IMG/M metagenome (GOLD analysis project Ga0123354, IMG submission 97872) | Labiotermes labralis P4 segment gut microbial communities from Petit-Saut dam, French Guiana - Lab288 P4 | ecosystem: Host-associated > Arthropoda: Insects > Digestive system > Gut ...
ATAAAACTAAGTACATGGTCATGTCTTGAGATCAGAATGCAGGACAAAATCACAGTGTGAGGATTGATAATAGTACCTTCGAGAGGGTGGAAGAGTTTAAATATTTGGGAACAACTTTAACAAATTAAAATTCTATTCGGAAAGAAATTAAGAGCAGATTGAGGTCAGGAAATGCCTGCTATCATTCTGTGCAGAATCTTTTGTCTTCCAGGTTGCTATCCAAAAATTTAAAGATCAAGATGTATAGAACTATAATTTTGCTTGTATGGGTGTGAAACTTGGTCGTTGACATTGCGGGAGGAAAGGAAGCTGAGGATGTTTGAGAATATGGTGTTGAGGAGAATATTTGGACGTAGGAGGGACAAGGTAACGGGAGAATGGAGGAGACTGCATAACGAAGAGCTAAGTGATCTGTACTCCTCACCCAATATTGTGCGGGTGATAAAATCGAGAAGAATGAGATGGGCTGGGCAGGTGGCGTGTATGGGTGAGGAGAGGGGGTGTATAGGGTCTTGCTGGGGACCACTGGGGAGACCTAGGCATAGATGGGTGGATAATATTAGGATGGATCTCCAGGAGGTGATATGAGGGTATATGGACTGGATTGGGCTGGCCCAGGATAGAGACAGGTGGCGGATGCTTGTGAGTGCGGTAATGAACCTTAGGGTTCCGTGAAATGGGGAGAATTTCTTGACTAGCTGCAAACCAGCTAGCTTCTCAAGAAGAACTCTGCACCATGGAGTAAGTAAGTAAGAAGTAAGGATAAGATTTTTACTGTGTACGATGATGGTTACTATCCGTGGCAGTGCCAATCCTAAGCCTCTGATGCTCGCCAAGAACAGTACCCTTCCACACTCTTCGCCCTGTACGCGCTCCATCTAGTGATCTCTGTCAAGAAACTGATGGTAAAACAATTGGCCAAGAAATGCCCTACCTTTTATGGAACACAACGGTTCTTTACAGTCTTCAGAAGGGTCAACCATGTGACTAACTCATTAGTTGGATGAATCCAACCCACCCCTACTTCTGTGATCCATTTTAATATCCTCCTCTCATCTTCATCTAGATCTCCCTAGTGGTCTTGCTTCATTCAGGTTTTCAGACTAGGATGTTCAAACTTTGTGCGCCACATGCAAAACCCTTCTTGTTTTTCTGTCAGTATTCTTAATATTGTGAAAATTACAAATTACAAAGCTCCCCCAAATTTTGTATCATTTCCTTCTTCAAGCTATGCATGTCAAAGACCCTGTATCATTTTTCTGTAAGGCACTAGTTAATTACTCACTACTCACACGAAAATAAAACCTATAAATACTTACATATCCCACTGTGAGAGCCAGAAATGTGATGCCTCCAATTAATTGCATGTTGTATCTCATTTGATTTGCATCATTTTGTGCTTTCCATGATCCTTGTGGCACAGGAAGGTCATCCATAGTTGGTGGTCTGTGGTGGGCTGGTGGATGGTATGCCCTCACATGTGTTACGGCTCCTTCTGAAAATGTACAGTTCTCTTTGTAACTGGTAAATATCTACAAAACACACACTAAGAACAGAAAATGTTAAGCATATGAAGTTAAAAAAAATCAATAAATGCAAGAACATAATTCTGACACATTCTTTCCCTGTTTTAAAATTATCTAAAAAATTTGTAAGACTTATGGAAGAAGTGCATTGTGCATGAAATGTATTTTGCTTTTCTCTACAGCATTTGTTTTAAAACATGTCACTCCAATAATATTTTGCCACTTACTTGAGATGCAGATGAAAATGCACTGAGATGTTCATTTTTTTTTGTTCATGTTTAGAAAGAAAAGTGGAATGTGTACATAAACTTTAGCAAAACTCATTAATATCAGACTTAATGAAAATCCCTTCAATGTCTAGTTTTTACATACAGACATCGTGAAGTGAATCAGGTGCAATTTTTTTCTTGGAAATGTACTACAAAGGGAATATTCTGAATTAAATTTAATAACTGTCCAACAAGATGGGACTTATTCAGTTTATTACATTTCTGTAAGCAGCTGCCTACATAAATGTAATAAACTGAATAAGTCACATCTTGTTGGACAGTTACTAAATTTGTTTCATGATGCATGGACCCATGTATATAAAATTCCAAATTAAGTTACACAGTATATGAACCAAGTAACCCTCTAATAACTCAAGCCCTGTTGCCTTTTATTGAACATTAAGGTTTATAATGTTCATGATGGCAAACCAAATCTGTGGCAATACCATGCTGTTTCTTTTAGAGTAAGGAGTTATTAGCCGTTGTGCACAACCTCAACATTTCACATCACCCCTTGTCAATTGTCTGCAAATGGTTATTCAAAATACTGCAGCTACTCTCCAAACAATAATGTTTATCGTCAATCTACAGTCTTAGAAGACGCCATGCTCGGCCAACAACCACCTACACAACTTGTACTAAGGAACTTCATTATACTACTATTACTGTAATTATAACCCTGTGGCTAATAGTTTTCCATGTGTAAGTGGCAACCATTCTTAAACTTCACATCAATCACAATACTTAGTAACCGTTTTATGTAGATAAAATACTACATAAGACCTATTTATTTTGATGAAACTGAAAAATAATTGTCACCAATTTGTTAGAGCTAGTAACTGTTACAGGGAAAGTATGTGATACAGACTCAAATACTAACCAGCACAGGAAATACATATTATATAAACAAGTGTGCAGGTGATGGGTGATGAACTCTGTAATTCTTCATTCACACCAACAAACCAGAGGTACCTAGGTTAAAAAAAAGGTAATACTGATGTTTAGAATGTGAGTGGCAGCTGTTGGGTCTGAAATGGTCATCTGCAGGACTAAGAGCTGGGAGTTAACAAGGTTACTGGTACAACTTAACTGGGAACTTGCATTTGCCAACAATGTACCTTTCATATTTTTTATGCAGAATCATAATAAAAACACACCCAGTAATTAAATGCACACATAACTGGTATGGATTATCGTGTGTGATACAAACCTGTAACTGCATAGCTAACTATGCTACAGACATCACAGTCAACAGTAAATTTTCTTACATTTGTATACCATATCAGTAATGATTAAAATTAAATTCTCCCAGCTACATCTGTCAGCGACGACCATACGACTTCCAAATGGAATACGGTTATTAGTTTCGGAGCTCATACTTTCTGTATGCAATATATTAACTGAAGAGCTACAGCTCATAGGCTTGCATTATACTACAGAAATTTCCCTATATACCTAGACAACGAAAGTTTCATATTGTACATTCGGGTTATGTACGTTGTGAAAAGACAAATATAAATGGACGACACTTCTGGAAGTGTGTTACTTGAAAATTCGAAAATAAGGAACCAAATCCAAACCCATCACATTTCGAGTCACATTTGCTAAATTACCTGAACATCGAAATCAAATTATTTGCGTGTTACACCTGTTTTGTTTTCTAAGTTAACGGCATTATAATATTTTTATCCTAAACTGGCTAATTGCAAAGTACTCGAGCGAGCTGGTAGACCTTGAGCTGCCCATGTAAAACACCAAAAACTGAAATTGGCGCAACTGAAGTTAAGAAACCAATTTTCTTACTGAGGAAACTCTATATTAACCTGTAAAGAAGGCTTCGCTTATAAAGACGGACGGTTTACAGTAGCCAAAATCAGTACTATAAAGATTATGCTTTCTGTATTAGAAAGTTAATTCTACGCGAAAAGACGTTTATCTTACCACTGCAGTAAAGTCCTTTTCTTACTATCGGAAGGGCAATTCGTCCTAACATTTTTAGTGGTTATCCCTAGTACTCTCAACTATTCCAGACTACCAAAACTCCACAAGTTTTCCTGCTTCAATATGGCGTCCGACCGAGAACTTTAATCGGTGGACTCCTACCACAGATTACTACTTGTCACAGGACACTTGTAGACCCAGACTATCTGCGTGGGGAGCGTCAAGGACACTACATATACGTCATAGGCAACGGTTACGAAAGTGTGAAATCGAATACAGGTGATAAGCCGTGCTACGCTCCGTGGTATGTGCATTGAATGGCACGTGTTGGATGGTGTTTCCGAAAGAAAATTGTTGCCACATTGGCAGGCGCGAAAAGGAAAGACTTATTGGATGCCTTAGCACAGTCGTGAAAAGTATTTGTTTAAGGAAAATTTCTTCCAGCTGTCGGCAAATTTTCAGTATTACCATTTGTTTTGGACAACATAGAATCATTTCAAACAAATTCAGGTACATAGTACTGTTGCAGGGTATTTAACAGCAATGTTTCGAATATCAATCTTGGTAATGTCAAAAGGGAATTAATTTAGTTATCTTCCGTGTTACCTCACTCATACTCTGTACAGGAATTTTCCTCGGGTTGCCATAGTTGTTATGCAAGCATATAAAAGAATGGTGAAGTAACAAAATTCAGTGTTATACAAAAAATGTAAAAAGTATTTTGTAGATATAAAAATTTTCAAAAATGTACTCAGTGTTAGGGTCTCTAGGCAGATAGTTTTGGACGAAAGTTGAAGTAGATTAACTGAAGTAACAAGGGACACAGACTGGGGGAGACACGTGTGTCTTCAAATTATGGAGGTAAGATTGAAACAAAGTCTTGACTCGGACATTGATGTTTCTGTTTTGAACTTTGAGAATTCTCAGACTGTTATGCAAGTTTCAAATTCTTGTGCTGATGGCTTTGAAAACTACCGTCATAAGAAATATGAGTCTGTGTAGTCTGGTAGCTAGTTGCTTGGAGATCCCGCCGCATCTGTATTGAGGTTAGAATACAGCTGCGGAGTTATAGTCATCCTCAGTGAATTGCTGCAGCCTAAGTTAATTGAAGCTGTCAACTGGACCAGTATCAGTGCTAAATTACTAAGTTGACTGCTGTGAGCTACTTTGTTAATAAAATACTCCCAGTAGAATTTAATTAATGGTTACTCATATGTAAGCAATGCAGATGACATTGTTGGTTTGCAGACTCTCCCAAAGGAGCTAAAAATTTGCATGTTTCTTTGTATAAGAATGTAAAGGAAGATGTAAGTGCCATGATTTTATATCCCAGATTTAAAGCACTAAAACTGGCTGGGCATAAAAGATGTTGTAGGAACTGTGACTCCAAAGATGGATGCAGATGAGTTTGAACTGACACTGGAGCTACAGCTACAAATTTCATGTTCATTACGCTCAGAAACTGCTAGAAGCCTGTGCTCTGCAGGTTAGTGTCTTCTTTGGTGCTTAATTCTTTGTTAGTGGCTCTTGAATTAACCAACTTTGACCCTCAAGAAATACAGATGTTATGGTGAAGTTATAATAGTTATTGACATTTTCTGTTTGTACATCTTTATATTGTTGTTGCTTTTTGTTGACAGTCTTGAAGAGGCATGATTGAAATGAAAGCTTTTCCCATTGGTGGAAGTCATGAGTTGCTACGTGAGCAAGTATCATGCAGGATCTCCCTGGATGTCCATCTGTTTAGACACACACCATCCATTGCAGCTTACATTTTAAAGGTATGTGTCACAAGTTGCTTGTTATAACTGGTATTGGGGATGCAATTTCATGACTGTCATAATTATTTGAAAAATTTATAGATAGAAGAAAGTTATTTCTGAAATGTGATTGTGCAGGGCAAAGTTTGATCAACATGGGACACTGTGAAGGCCTCAGTGTGGTCTTGTGTTCAGTTGATTGGTGGTTGTTTTCATTTGACTATTTAATACTTGAAGCAAAATACTAACATGATTTAATGACATAGGAAATCAAATAAATAATCATTGACACAGATGGAACAGTTTTCAGTAGGAAATCTGTGATTTACGAGTATGTGGGACTCCAAGAAGATAGTTTAGTTCGGTATCTGGAATAGGTCACCAGAGCTGTGCAGCATTCTCGGTAAAGAGGCCCACGCAAAGATGTGAGCAGGTTGATAGTATATCCAGAACATCATACAGCTCTTGTAAGGGGTTTTGTCTTATGCCTTCTATTTTGGATATGAAGTCCTTCTAAAAATGGGCTACAATTTCATGTACCCCTTAATATCCTATGTGTCATTGTGGCAAGGGAATATAATGAATGATACATATGTTCCTACCAGATCAAGAATATAGTTCAAAGACTGTCCACAAAAGTAATATGAAGAGCAAATATTTAGTCACTCCTTCACACATAATCACTAAAACACCTCTATTGCCAATGGTGTAAAAAAAAAATCGATTATTTATTTAATAGCCTAATCTACTGTCTTTTTGAAATCAGAATGTCTTCGCACAATAGAATTGTCAAACCAATGTATCCATGCATATCTTAGGTAATAAGCTAGCTACTCCTGCTGATCTTTGGTTCATTTTGCATCAGTGACCATAAATTTACAAAGACTTCAAGGTAAGAGACCAGTGGTAGACCCTGACAGTGCTATAATGTCTATGCTTTTTAACTTTCCTCTAGAATAAGCCATTAGAAATGACCAAGAAAGTCATGACATTTGAAACAATAGGTCCACTAGAACCATAAGTATTGCTGTCTTCTAGGATGTAACACCATGTAGGTCAGTACACATGCACCAACATTTCATCACTGGGGTCGATATGTCATGGTAACTGTAATACCCCTCATTGTTTTTGTATGAGTGTACAATTTTGTCTTGTGTGAATAATATACGGCCTATGTCTACATTGCGGGCATCTCAGAGCAGGTTGCTGAGGATAATGTTGGGACTTAGAGAAAGTAACAGAACATGCAGAACTACACATCCATGCTGAGACTGTTCATAATTTATTTACACCAAATATCAGGATCAACTCCAGGACCATGGGGGGGGGGGATGTGACATGAGTGAGAATCGTAAGAAACAGTATAGTCGGGAAACCTGATGGGAAAAACAGCTTGGATGAGCTTGATGTAGATGGGAGGATAATACGAAAAACGGACATGAGGAAGGAAGTGGACGTTTCATCTGGCTGAGGATAATATCCAGTGGTGGGTTCTTGTCAACATTGTAAAGAACTTTTGGGTTCCACAGGAGGCAAGGGATTTTATCAGCTGAGTGACTATTGGCTTCCTGAGAAGTGATTCATAAAATTTGAGACCCGATGCAGCTCAGTTAATTAGCAGACGGCATTTGGATAGTTCCAGTTACTTGATAAAATTTTGTATATTATTGTGTGTGTCTATAAGGACAGGCACAAAAATGGAGAAGTGAAGACTTATAACTGCAGACTTGCATACAAACAGACTTTTGACTTAAACTAAACTTAAAAGTCTTGTAGCAGCTTGTCTCTGCCCCTTCTACTCAACTGTCTTTGTAGGATATATATATATATATATATATATATATAGCATATGTAATATGACGCTTTGAAAACACTGTTCATATAATGTGTACTTAATGTCCTTGATATTTGCTCCTAGGGACACTGTCTTACAGAACGTTCTGTTCGGTACAGGGACACCTGGGCACACAGAAGGCAGTAAGCTACAGGTTGGAGAGGCTTGGAGCCCAGCAAGCAATCCCCTTTACATGTGTCATTGATTAGATATTAACTAATATTGCAACCACATGCTTTTGCTTCTCCTTTCATTGGCACTTTCTCTCCCTACAATGTCTCAAGAGACAGCCACTTATGAAGTGGAGGATTGATGTATTCTCTTGTCATATAAACCTGCGATTTGCAAACTGCATTTCACAAATGAGGAATTACTGCTTCTAGTGAGCTGTTTATCTCAACATTCTTTGTTTATAAGATCTGTGACATTATTGGTGATGAAGTTAAGGAGGATTGGTCAGCAGAGTGCATGGCACTTACAGAGCAGAAGAAGAATACAAGCTTTAGGTGGGGAAACCTGAATGACAGACACGATTTGGAAAGATTAGGCATATGGTAAACTTTATCTTAAACAAAGGAATGTTTGGGCATGGACTGCATTAATTTGGCCATGTGTGATATTTTGTAACGTGTTCATTTGTGCAGTGGGTAGGGGTTAACACTTCACCCAAGCCTTACCTAGTCAAGAAATTCAGGTCTATTATGGAACACGAAGGCTATTACTGTGTTCATTGGAGTGCAGCCCTGTTGTCAGTTCTGAGCCAGATGAAACCAGTCCACACCCTTCCATTTCATTCCTTAATGTTACATCAAAATACTGCTCTGTCATCTAGGCTTGTGTCCTACAAGGTCACTTTCCATCAGGTTCTCACACCAAAAGTTTGAATGCAACTCTGTTCTGTTCCATAACTGCTTTATGCCCTGCCCATCTCCTCCCTAATTTTATCATCATCATAGAATTTGGCGAGGAGCAGCCTAGAAATTAAAAAAGTGCTCATCATGTAATTTACTGCAGTGTACTCCAATCTCTTACATCCAAATACTGCCCGTCGCTTCAGGCCCAAATCGGTGAGGCCATTCTGCTCCCTCACATTTCTGATCCCAAGGCATAGAGGTCTACCTATACCTGCAGATAATGCAGAACCGTAAAATAATACGTGTATACAAAACTGTTTTTATGTTCCTGCTTTAAATAGTCATATGGAAGTCCAGACATTCGTGATGAATTCGCACAATCACCAAAATCACGAACACAGGAAACTACTGTAAAATGTCTATTTTGTTCCACGTGCTTACGAAATGGCAGGGATAAAATCATAAAATAACACCACAAAGCATGGTGGTTCATTATTCATAAAATACAAGCCCTTCTTGGAAGCATAAATTACAGCTGTGTTAAGTGGTCGAAGAGTTTCATTCCAAAAGCACAAAAGCAATCTGCGTCACTCACTGCATGACAGAACTGGATTGAGGTGAGAGTGATCTGCATAATAGCACGATGGTGGGGAAGGCGACTCGTTAGCCACTTAGACTCAGATCGATTCATCAGAACCCGCCACAAATCCTGCACACAATGGTGATCACGAAAGATCGAAATCACAAAAATTTGGTTTCACAAAATTGTAGACGGCAGGGCATCATGTAAATTTTTTAGCAGGTCCATATTTGTGATGGTAATTGAAAGTGCAGTCGACCGGAAATGCTATCATTCTGTGAAACGTGTACCAAATTACAGTACCTTACTGTTGCTTCCTAACAACAGTTTACAAATATGACGTCACCAGGGCAATATCGGCCCCCATTCCGATTCATTACTGCACCTACACACTGAACAAGTTAGTGTAGCGATAATTCTGTAACTTGCAGTTTACTGGGGAAGTAGGCCTATTCAGTATATATTTGGGTCAAATTAACGGCAGCTCATAGGATGTTTTATTCATCCTACACACACACCGAGACAGTTGTAAAATAGACCATGACCCCCGCCTTCCAAATATTACGTAAATCCATGAGCTGTTATCGATCTATTTCGACCCAACATAATGGGTAGGCCCATAGGTTTCTCAACGTCCGTAAATGCGTGGGAAGATTGTGTTCCCTTGTCCCTCCAATCCATCACTGCTCGTTCCACCACTTATAAGTGACAAAAGAAGGGAATGCAACCACGATGCCATTTTAAATGTGCAGTTGTGCAAATGGCAGTGGTGGTGTAGGTGTAATATATTTCAAAGTTTTTTTATAATCTGTACTTCATAATGACATTTATTTTGAAACAACGCATTACATTGTGTAAACTGGGGGTACATGTTAAATTGATTTCTGCTGATCATGACATACACTGCAAGTGAATATATTATCCTAGTTTTATATTTTGCTGCCTTCTTCACTGGACATATTTTCCGTTATTAGCTACTTATTTACGTTACTGAATGCTAATGCTTCCTTCATCTGGCCTTTACTTAATGGAAATGTTTGAGGTCAATTCAAAAAGTACGCAATAAATTGCAGGTTTACTTTATTTGGTTAACAGCGCTTCCAGTTTAATATGCGTTTGTGGATATTTCTTGTGTGAAGTGTAAAGGGCCCCATTTATCAGAGTATAAAAATGTTGAAAAAATGCATAAAGAACAAAACCAAGACAGATTAATGTATTTAACAAGGTCAGTAACCTACATAAAGTTACTGTAGTCCTATATGAAGTTGGCTGTGACCATCAGTGGTGGATTGAAAGCAAAGAGCAAACCACTTACACACGAAGAATTAGAAAAGAGCCAGTTTAGCTGGTTGTATTTCAGACACATAAAACATAATGTATATGAAAATTCTGACATTGCTGTATGAGCCTTGTCACTTCATGACCCTTCATGGCATCATGCTTAATTAAGTATAGGGACAATTTTACCTTTCACATGCAATGCTAACTATTAAGTTAATAAAACTTGAGACAGAAATTCTGGTACTATGAAACTTGGCTCACATACTGCACAATGAAGAAGTGCCTGAAGTACCACTTGGATAAACAGCAGTATCTAACATACTTAATTAGGTATTTCTTTACAGTCTTTCTATTTGTCATCCCAAGTACCTTATATAGACTTGCAGAATATTACAGTTGTCTATCTACTTTTGTGTGCACCAGATGGGGAAGAGGTCATGGGGAGGTGGAAGTAGTGCTCCATTCATTCTTAATGTCATACCTGGATAAAACAATGATTGGCTTTATGGTACAGTCACTTTGTCTCTGGGAAAGAGACCATGGTACCCTTTAGACAGAAGGCTAGGTGAGCACCA
>Ga0123354_10019599_pt1 | contig 10620 bp, 9 predicted proteins | sample TergutLab28metaG_2_FD_97872 | JGI IMG/M metagenome (GOLD analysis project Ga0123354, IMG submission 97872) | Labiotermes labralis P4 segment gut microbial communities from Petit-Saut dam, French Guiana - Lab288 P4 | ecosystem: Host-associated > Arthropoda: Insects > Digestive system > Gut ...
GAGCTGCGCCGAAAGTAAACTTTGCTCCGAGGTCAATACATCGGTGTAATTGGTATTGCTGGTGTAGCGCAGCAAGGCTTGGGTATATTCTACCGATTTTTGCAGGCTGGCAATTTCTTTGGTACGAACGCCTACTTTTTCCTGTCCCGCCTGATATTGAAACAAGGCATTGGAAACCTCCTGCCCCGCAGTGAGCCATGCTTTTTTATAATCCTGCAAACATTCTTCCTGCTGCGCTTTAGCTAAAGCAAGCCTCTGTTTGTTTATGCCGTTGTTGAAAATGGGCTGCATCAAACCGCCGATAACGTTGGCTAAAAAATTCCCCGGATTGAAAAAGTCGGAAAGCGTATTGTTGTAATAGCCTGCTTGGGCTGTGATGGTTAGCGAAGGATAAAAATAGGTGCGCGCTACTTTGGTCAATTCGAATGCATTCCGCAATTGGTATTCCGTTTCCTGAATGTCGGGACGGTTGGCAAGCAACTGCGAAGGTACGCCCGTCGGCAAATCGGTGAGAATGGTTTCTTGCGAGAGGCTGTCCCGGTCGATCGTTCCCGGATTTCTTCCGATTAATATGCAAATTGAATTTTCCATTTCACGAATACTTTGCCGGATGTCAGGGAGGGTGACTTCAGCGGAATATTGATTGGCTTCGCTTTGCACGACTGCTGCGCCGGTAACTACGTCGCTTTCTTTCAATAGCTTCATTGCCGTTACATCCTCCTTGCGATTTTCCACGGTTTTCAACGTCAAGTCGAGTTGCGCATCGAAAGATTCAAGCAGATAGTAAGCGCTTGCAATTTCCGAAATTAATTGCGTTTGTATGTATCTTTTGTAAGCCTCGCTTTGCAATAAAGACGCCAATTGCGCACGCTTTGCGCTTCTTAGTTGTCCCCAAATATCCAATTCCCATGCGGCATTGGCATACATTTGATATATTTTCGGATAACCGCTTTGAATATCGGATAAATGTTGGAAATTGGCGTTGGCGTTAAGATTCAGCGAAGGTAAAAAAGCCAATTGACTTTGTTTGAAATTTGCTTTCGCCGCTTCAATTCTTGCTTGCGCTACTTTTAAATCAAAATTGTTGTTGATGCCTTCCTCAATCAATGCTTGCAGCTTCGGGCTAAACAACTGACGCCACGATAAGGTTGCAAGATTGGTGGTGTCCTGCGAATTTACATCGCGATACAACGAATCGATTGCAATACCTTGAGGTTCATCATATTTTTGCGTTACTTTACATCCTTGAAAGAGCAATGAAATTGCTGTTGCAAAAAATAGTAGTCCGATTACTTTACGCCTGTTCATTGTATAACATTTTCTTATTCTAAAAAATCAATCATTTCTTATTCTTTATCGGCTCTTCCTCAATCAAATTGCCTTCCGCATCGTATTTATTGGTCTTGAATTTTTCCTGTAATCCTTGAAACAATACATACAACGCAGGTATTACGAATACGCCGAGAAAAGTGCCGAACAGCATACCGCCCATTGCGCCTACACCGATTGACCTATTTCCATAAGCGCCAACGCCTTTCGCCGTAGCCAACGGTATCAATCCGCAAACAAAAGCAAGGGAGGTCATCAAAATAGGACGCAGACGTACTTTTGCGCCTTCCAAAGCCGACTCCAGCAAACCCATTCCTCTTCGCCGTCTTTCCAAAGAAAATTCTACCATCAGGATAGCGTTCTTCGCTAATAAACCAATCAACATGATAAGCGAAATTTGCACATAAATATTATTGTCCAGATGCGCCATTTTCGCGAACACAAAAACGCCCGAAAGTCCTACCGGAACAGACAGCAACACGGCAAACGGCAATAAATAACTTTCGTATAAAGCGCTCAACAACAGAAAAACAAATACAAGACTGAGAATGAAAATGTACAAGGCTTGCGAACCTGCTTTTTGTTCCTCGCGGCTAATACCCGAATATTCATAACTGTAGCCGGCGGGCAACGTTTTGGCAGCGACTTCGTCAATCGCCTGCATCGCTTGTCCCGTGCTGTATCCCTTATTGGGCGAACCATTCACCGACATGGCATTGTACATATTAAAACGCGCGAGCTGATCGGGAGCCATAATTCTGGAGAGCGAAATAAACTCCGTGATGGGCGACATACTGCCGTCGGTCGTTTTTACCATAATACCGCTTAATTTTTCCAAGGTTGCCGTATAACTCGTATCGGCTTGCACAATGACCTGATACTGTTGACCAAATTTATAAAAATTATTCACATACAAACTTCCATAGAATACTTGCATGGTCGTTAGTAAATCGGAAACATTAACGCCTGCATCCGTACACTTTGGAACATTTACATTGAGCGAATACTGCGGAAAATTAGGATTGAACGGCGATATGGCGTATTGGATTTCCGGACGAGCCCTTAATGAATCCAAAAACTGCGAGCCTACCTTGTAAAATTCATCGTAGGAATGGGCGGCTCTATCCTGAATCTGGAAAGTAAAACCGCCGCTCGCGCTAAAGCCGGTAATCGTGGGCTGCTGCATAAAGGTAATCGTAGCGCCGCGAATATAAGCCGTTTTCGCCCGTAATTGATTGATGATGTCCACATCCTCGACGCCGGGACGCTTATCCCATGTCGTCAACCGGATAATAATCATTCCGTATGCAGAGCCGCTGCCGGCGATTTGGTTTCTTCCCGTAATTTGCATCACACTTTGCACTTGCGGAATAGTGCGGGCGATACTGTCGATTTTCTGATTTACTGCAATCACTCTTTCCAACGTGGACGAAGGGGGCAGCGACACATTGGCATATACGGTACCCATATCTTCGCTTGGTACGAAACTCGAAGGAGTCGATTTCATCAGTACGTATAACAAACCGCTAAAAGCTGCTACAATAAGGATAACAATCCACCAATGCCGTGAGATGCCTTTAACTATCCATACGTATTTTTCCAATATCTTATCATAGCCAGCATTAAACCCATTAGAAATTTTTTGTTTCAACGTTCTTTTTTCCTGTTCGCTGCCTCGATCCGGCGGTCGCAGGAACATAGCTGCCAGTGCAGGACTTAACGATAAAGCGTTAATTGCAGATAATCCTATGGCTATGGCTAAGGTGATGCCGAATTGTTTATAAAACACGCCTGCCGAACCGGACAAAAATGTTACCGGTAGGAACACCGACATCATGATCAACGTAATGGAAACGATGGCGGCTGCAATTTCGTTCATTGCATCAATGGAGGCTTTTCGCGGCGAAGTATAACCATGTTCCAGCTTGCTATGCACGGCTTCCACCACCACCACCGCATCGTCCACCACAATACCGATAGCAAGTACTAATGCGAATAAAGTCAATAAATTAACACTGAATCCGAAAAGAAACAAAAAGAAAAAAGTTCCCGTGATGGCTACCGGCACAGATATACCATGAATAATGGTGGAACGCAAATCTTGCAAGAAAATTAATATTACCAGAAATACCAGCAAGAAACATTCTATCAAAGTGTGGAAAACCTTATCAATAGACGCATTAAGAAAATTATTCACATCCACCAATATAGAATATTTTATACCGTCGGGAAATGATTTGGCTGCATCTGCCATTACTTTTTCGCAGTTAATGATAACGTCTCTTGCGTTGGAGCCGGGCGTTTGACTAACTGCAATCGCCACTCCCTGTTTACCGTCGATAAAAGCCGTACCGGTATAAGACTGCGCGCCCAATTCGACACGGGCGATATCTTTCATCCGCAGGTAATTACCATCACCTGTCGATTTGATGACAATATCGCCGAATTGTTCCGGCGTGTTAAGCGTACCCGGATATACGATTACATAATTGAACGACTGATTGGCGTTTAACCCGATAGTACCCGGCGCCGCTTGTACGTTTTGAGCGTTTAAGGCATTAACAACGTCATCGGTAGTAACGCCGTAACTTGCCATAACGTCCGGCTTCAGCCATAAACGCATGGCATAAGTCATGGTAGAACCAAAAACGCCTGCGGAACCTACGCCCACCACGCGTGATAACTGTGGCAATACATTAATATACGCATAGTTCTGTAAAAACTTTTGGTCGTAGCCTTTTTTGTCGCCATAGAGCGCAAAAATTACTAAATTACTCGATTGTTGCTTACGTATGGTGACGCCGCTTTGCACAACGACTGCGGGTAATTTTCCTAAAATTGAAGAAATACGGTTCGAAACATCTACGGCGGCTTGGTCGGGGTCGCGTCCCACATTAAAATACACGCTGATACTTGCCTGACCGGTGTTGGTTGCGGTAGAGGTCATGTACGTCATGTCTTGTACGCCGTTGATTTGCTGCTCCAGCGGGATAATCACGGTATTCAGCACCGTTGCTGCATTCGCTCCGCCATAAGTAGCGTTTACCTGCACCGTTGGCGGCGCTATATTAGGGTATTGCTCGATAGGAAGTTTTACCAATCCTAAAATACCCAACAATGTTATCAATACCGAAATGACGGTACTGAGTACAGGGCGTTCAATAAATCTTTTTAGCATAAATTACTTATTGTCCTTTGTAGTTCCAGTAGCTTTAACATTATCCGTATTTGCGTTTCGTGGCGTTACCTGGAATCCGTCTTTTAGATTTACTCCATTCAACACCACTCGATCGTCTGCTTTTAATCCATCCAAAACAATATAGCTTTGCCCGTCCATTGTGGGAGTAACATTAAGAATGGTAGATACCACTTTGTTGTTGGCATCCAATTTATAAGCTACTATTTTATCTTGAATTTGGAAAGTAGAGCTTTGCGGAATCAGTAATGCACTATCGTAATTGTTTGGAATGCGCACGTTGGCGCTTGCGCCGCTTAGAATGATGCCGGTAGGATTGGGGAAAGCAGCTTTGAAAGTTGCCGTTCCGCTTGATGTAGTAATTAGTCCGCTCGCTAATTGCAACGTTCCTTTATATTGATAAACGCTCCCGTCGGCAAGCACCAAACCTACTTGCGGCGAGTGTTTCACCTTTTCGGCAATGGAATTTCCGGGAACCGAATTGTAAAAATTAAGCAACTGGGTTTCACTCAATGAAAAATAGGCATACACAGAATTTGCGGTGGACAATGTAGTCAGCGGCGAAGTGGAAGTGCTGCTGACCAGCGCTCCGATTTTGTACGGGATTAAGCCGATGACGCCGTCTTGCGGACTGTATATGTAAGTATAACCGATATTGATTTCGGCATTTCTTAATGAAGCCCGAGCTTGGCTTACCGCTGCAATTTTGGAGTTGAGCGTATATTGCGCCGCATCTTGTTCGTATTTACTTACAATATCTCTTTCAACCAGCGGTTTCACTTTTTCCAAATCCATTTGGGCTGTTGCGGAATCGGCTTGAGCGCTTTTTATAGCGGCTTGCGCCGTAATAGCGTTCTGCTCAAATTGGGGATTGCTGATTTTGAAAAGCAATTGCCCCTTTTTAACCGTAGCGCCTTCCGGTACATAAATACTTTCGAGATACCCATCTACCATTGGACGAACTTCTATCACTTGCTGCCCTTGAATAATTGCCGGATAATCGGTGTATGTAGCCGCTTGTTGCGGTTCTAAAGTTAGTACGGGATAATCCTTCGGGGTAGTTAAATTTGATTTTTTATTGACGTTATTACAAGCTGTAAAAAGAGACGCAATTATAAAAAAGAGAAATAATTTATTCATTACGATGAATTTTCGGCAAATTTATGAGTAGTTTTATAAAGATAAAAAAATAATGCCGTATATTTGTATGCACAAAACGCATAAAATTATACACTCTTACAAAATTCAAAATATCAAGTAAAACGACTTAACATCGGATTTTGTAAAAAATAGATTGTTATTATATGAATAATATTGGTTTTACTATTAGGAGAACGAGGGAACAAAAAGGTTATTCTCAAGAATTTATGGCTTCTCAGCTCAACATTTCACAGGCTTCATTTGCGAGAATTGAAAGTCAGGAAATCAAACTATCGATTGAACGGTTGCAAAAAATAGCCGATATTTTGGAAACAGATATTTTAACCCTTTTAGATTCTTCAAAAAACCAAATGAATCACGAGAGCGCTTATAGCAACAAGTATATTGAAAATTTAAATATTGAAAATCAGGAAACGCTTAAAAAGCTAATCCGGACTTTAGAGAATGAAAATGAGTATTTGAAAAAAGAAATTGAATTTTTAAAGGCTATTATTTCTACTTCAGCAGATTAATTAATCATAGATGGATATTATATTTATTTTTTGTTTTTATCCTTAATTAAATCTCTTAAGTAAGAAGCTTTTTCGTAATTTTCATTTAGTATAGCCTCGCTCAATAATTTTTGAAGTTTTTCAGGGCTTAAGCCATCCAAGGGAATGAGTGGTTGTTGCTCCAAGTCATTATCCGCGTAGTCGTCCAAATCATCTTCAAATTCAATCGCAACATCTTTTATTATATCGTTTTTCATATAAATAGGAGCATCGGCGCGCAATGCTAAAGCGATGGCGTCTGAAGTGCGGGAGTCAAGAAGAATATCTTTTGTTCCGTCGTTGAAAATCATTTTGGAATAAAAGATACCCTCTTCGTATTTGCAAATTAAAACTTCCTTTAAGGAAATATTCGCCGCTTGAATGAACGAAATAAACAAATCATGAGTAAGCGGTCGGGGAGGGCTGAGATGCTCAAGGAAAAGGGCGATTGCTTGAGCTTCCGGAGTTCCAATAATTATAGGAATCCGGCGATTTCCTTTCTCTTCAGCCAAAATCAACGCGTAAGCGCCTGCTTGAATCTGATTGAAAGTGATTCCCTGTATTTTTAATTTTGTTTTATCCACAATTATTTCATTAATGTAATGTCATTGCGGGCTTAACGCTTAATCCACTGATAAAGGAGGATTCAGTGTTAAGCACGGGATGACAATGATACTCAATTTCTTCTTCCGCCCATTAAAATCATTAAGTAATAGAGGAAAGTAACTAAAGAGCCGATAGCTGCTACAACATACGTGTAAGCTGCTGACTTCAAGGCGTCTCTTGCTTCTGCATCATTATAGGAATTAGTAATACCCGAACGGCTCAGCCAAGCTAAAGCGCGTTGACTTGCATTGATTTCAACCGGTAACGTGATGAAACTAAATAAAGTGGTTACACCAAATAGAACCACAGCAATAGCTAAGATAGGGTATCCGTACCGGCTGCCATTACCCATCAGAATAATGCCGCCTAATAATAACCAGGTTACCCACTTGCTGGAGAAATTGACTGCCGGAACCAATGCCGAACGCAATTTTAACGGAGCGTATGCCTGTGCATGTTGAAGAGCGTGTCCTGTTTCGTGAGCAGCTACTGCAGCCGCAGCTACGCTGCAAGTCGAATAAACGCCTTCGCTCAAATTAATTGTTTTGTTTGCAGGATTGTAATGGTCGGTAAGCATTCCATTAACTGACTGAACCGTAACATCCTGAATGCCGTTTTCACGGAGCATTAATTCGGCTACATCCTTACCGGTCATTCCATTTCCTAATGGAATTTTAGAATATTTTTCAAATTTTCGTTTCAAATTCCATTGAACCAGCCAACTAACGAGACCGATTCCAATAATCAAAATCCAATATCCACCACCCATAATTAATTATTTTATAAGTTTATATTTTACTATTTGCCTTTTTTCAAAAATCTTGCCAAACTATTTTATTACTTCAATTATTCAATTATTCAATTATTCAATTATTAATCCGCATATCGAATAATCGTCTGTTCCCTGTCGGCGCCAACCGACACAATTTTAATTTCAACTCCTAATGATTCTTCAATGAAAGACAAATAGGCGTTAAATTCTTCCGGAAATTCATCTTCCGACTGCATTTTTGTCATATTGGTTTTCCAACCCGGAAGTTCTACATATACCGGTTTTGTCGAATCGTTGATTTCAAAAGGAAAATCTTCCGTTTCAACTCCGTCGATTGAATATGCCACACAAAGATTGATGGTATCGAAATCATCCATAACATCCGACTTCATCATAATCAATTGAGTAACTCCGTCAATCATAATCGCGTACCGGAGAGCGACAAGATCGATCCAACCACAACGGCGGGGTCTTCCTGTAACCGACCCGTATTCATGACCTAATTCGCGCATTTTCTGTCCGGTAGAATCGGTTAATTCGGTCGGGAACGGACCGCTTCCCACCCGCGTACAATAGGCTTTGAATATTCCATAGACCTCTCCCATTGTAGAGGGTGCAACGCCTAAACCCGTACACACGCCTGCGCATACGGTATTGGAAGAAGTTACAAAAGGATAAGAACCAAAGTCGATGTCTAAAAGCGTTCCCTGAGCGCCTTCAGCTAATACTTTCTTACCGTTTTTCAGTGCGTTATTGATATAATGTTCGCTATCAATCCTTTTAAATCTTTTGATACATTCAATTCCTTCGAACCAATCGTTTTCCAACGTTTTCAAATCGTATTCGAAATTCATTGAATGTAGAAGCGTCTCGTGCCGGGCAATCGCCTGTTTGTATTTTTTTTCGAAATCATGTTCGATGTCGCCTACCCGCAATCCATTCCGGCTGATTTTATCGGTGTAGGCGGGACCGATACCTTTTCCTGTAGTTCCGATTTTTCCGCTTCCTTTTTGCGATTCGTATGCCAAATCGAGCAATCGATGGGTAGGCAGAATCAGATGCGCTTTTCGGGAAATATACAAACGGTCGGTCAACGGGTGACCGGATGCTTCCAACGCATCTATTTCCGCTTTGAATAGCGCAGGGTCTAAAACCACGCCGTTTCCGATTATATTGATTTTTCCACCCTGAAAGATACCGGAAGGAATGGAACGCAGGATGTATTTTTGTCCTTCAAACTCCAACGTATGACCGGCATTTGGACCTCCTTGAAAACGAGCTACAATATCGTAAGAGGGTGTTAACACATCAACAACTTTCCCTTTTCCTTCGTCGCCCCATTGGAGTCCTAATATCACATCGACTTTCATATATTATGCATTATTATTAATTTTTGCTTGTTTATTCTTAACTTTTAACTGCCTTGCGCACGTACTACAGATTCCGAAAATATACAGATTGTAATGCGAAGGAGTAAAATTTTTGATTTTTCTATTTTGAATAATGAACTTTAATTCAGTGTTTTTATATTCCCAAATTTTGTGGCAATTGGTACAAATCAAGTGATGATGCATATCATTGTTGTATGCTCTTTCATAAAAAGAAAGATTTTGCCCGAATTGATGTTTCAATACTAAGTTACAGTCTAATAACAACTGCATCGTATTATACAAAGTTGCACGACTGACCCTAAAATTCCGTTCAGTCATCGCTTTGTAAAGCGAATCCATATCGAAATGCCGGTGATTGGAATAGATAAGATTCAGTATCGCATATCTTTCCGGCGTTTTTCTGCATTTGTTTGCAGTCAGATATTCGGTAAATTTCTGATTGACAATTTCGAGTATTTTGTCGTTATCCATTTAATGTTAGCGTTAACTCTCATGAGGCAAAATTAAAACAATTCTGTCAAAGCACCAAATTTGACGTATAATTATTGTATTTTCCGTAAAGGTAATGCAAAAATAATTGGTGGAATATTTAGAAATACGAATTTTGTAATATTTATTTTGTAATTCAAAAATAGAAGTATTACCTTTGTATCAACAAAAACAAAATAAATGAGAATTATAACGTATAAAGCAATTATCCAATATTCCGATTTGCATTCGGATGCAAAATTGGTATTGGATGAATGGTATATTAAAACAGAGCAATGTCGCTGGAACTGTTTTGCTGATGTAAAAAAGACATTCAACAGTGCAGACAGCGTGGGAGGAAAGCGTTATGTTTTTAATATAAAAGGTAATTCCTATCGAGTAGTAGCATTAATTTTGTTTGGTCCCAAAATTGTTTATATCCGTTTTATCGGTACTCACTCGGAATATGAAAAAATAAAAGATTGTTCAAAAATTTAAATAATAGAATCATGAAATTGATAACTAATAAAGCAGAATACGAAGCCATTATGGCAAGAGTTGACGAACTTGTAGAAATCGTAGATGACAATACTCTATCTACCGATAAAAATTATATCGAACTGGATTTTCTTACCGATTTAGTTGTCGCTTACGAAAAAGAACATTATCCTATCGGCAAACCCATTTTGACAGATGTACTCAAATCACGTATGTATGAAATGAATTTGACTCAAAAAACATTGGCGGAAATTCTTGGAATAAGCGCTCCCAGGGTCAGTGAATATCTTACCGGAAAATCGGAACCAACCTTGCAAATAGCTCGCAAAATGTACAAAAATCTGAATATTGACGCCGATATTATCCTTGGCGCAACGTAATTCATTTATAACTCAAATTTTATTACCCGCTCCTCAAAAAAGCGGACTTTTGGTGTGCCGTGCATGAATGATAACTTTATCGTTCAGATTCTTGAACGCAGCATTGTAGAAGAAGTAAATGAAATGTTGATCCGCGACAAATTCCATTTTTAAGGAATGGCGTTGCATGGAAAAGAATTGACGTAGCCGAACGACCGGTCTATCAATCCAGCGTAAAGCAGACGGATGCCGGACCGGCGAATGAAGAAACGGTAACCGTGAAGGCAAACCTTGATGAAACCACAGAATA
>Ga0123354_10019602_pt1 | contig 10619 bp, 6 predicted proteins | sample TergutLab28metaG_2_FD_97872 | JGI IMG/M metagenome (GOLD analysis project Ga0123354, IMG submission 97872) | Labiotermes labralis P4 segment gut microbial communities from Petit-Saut dam, French Guiana - Lab288 P4 | ecosystem: Host-associated > Arthropoda: Insects > Digestive system > Gut ...
AACTGAATTTGTTGACCCCCCCCCCCCCCCAACAAAATTCCTGGGTACGCCACTGTTATTCGTCAGGGCAGATTCTACTTTTAGCATGACTAAGACTTTCATGGTTATCCTCATTTGCACTATACAAATAATCTTTTAACAGCAATATTATTCAATGCCTGATGAGCTACTTTTCACCTTCTTCTCAGTTCACTCTACAGAGTCATTGTTCTCTTCAATTCGCTACAGTTTATGCGCTTCAGAGAGTTACTGCGTAAACAAAGACAGAAAGAAAAAGCACTCTTGATTTACGGATGCTGGCATACATGCGAGACCTGGAAGCAGTCGTAAAATTTTGCACCACTAGAAGAATATCCTGTAGTGAAGATGTGCGATATCTTTGTAGAAAACGGCGAAATTGCATACAGGTTAGAACATTGGCCTGCAGTGCTGTGAAGTACGATATAAGAACCTTTTCGTTCGCTATTCGACCCTTCCAGATAAGGCCACAAACTTCTCCCAAAAGGCCGGACGCCATTCATCCAGTAACGCGACGCCCTGCAACAGAAGAATTAAGACCCCCCGAGTGTTATTTTTATTTCAACTACGGTTAGAATACAGAATTTACCAATAGTGTGGCTATTAGAATATTGTCTGTCAAGGAAATGATACACATGCATTGTACCGCTTGGAGTGTAATTATAGAAATTTAAAACTAAGACATTTAACCGTATTCTACCCGAATCATTTACCTAAACGACTCATGTTGTTTCCTACCTAATTGTGGAAAAATAAAACTTTTAATTTTTACTCGAATATGTAAATATGCAACTGTGGAACAAAGGTAAGGACGAATGTAAGTGGAGCGATAAAATTGTGATCTTCGTTACTGTGATTTGCATCTTAACAGTATTATCCACTCCGCATCTCTCGCCCTACAAAGACAGCCAATTTTCTAGATGTCCTCATTTAATTGTTTTCAAATTTGATTTGTTAATTAACGATGTCATGTATTTCAAAGCCTTATGGAAAGCTGGTCTCATAACAAATGGAGATATTGTCCTGTTTGAGGTCTTTGTCCGACCCTGAAATGGGGCAAGACAGCATGTTGCAATTCTCACGGCAATACACAAGAGTTCTCCCTTACAAACATGAAAGGGAAAAGACCCATACATCTTTCGGTTTATGGTCCGATATGGATTCTAGAAATTGGCACTTACGTGTATAGTCCTATAGGGGCAGCAGAATGGAAAGAGGTGTAGAACATTACAGCTTGTGGGAGGGTTGTGGTACTGTGCAAAATGGTACCGCAAGGTGGAGTCCACGTATATGTGGCATACGTTATGTAGATGGCCTAAGCGACTGTGTTTTGCTGTTAGACGTTTTCTCTCGCTTGTTATGCCCTCTAAATATGCTGCAGTATTGTACCTTTGAAAATGGCTGCCGTTTGTTGCTGACTGTGTGTGTCAAAAGGTGCGTCGTCACGGCTTTGAATATGCTTCTTCCCTGCGATTCGTCTATAAACACTTGTAAATTTCAGTATATTCGTCCCTTAGATCTACATTACGTTATGAAACATAAAGCAGCGCATAGAAAAGGCGCGGCTTAGTAGTAACATTAGTAATTTTCGCACACTGAGTAGCGTAATGTGCTATACCGGCGTAAGTAGGCCTATCCTGAGTTTTGTACAGGCGGAGGTGAAAACACAGACAATCGGACAGTATATTGAGAAAAGCCTGTGACAAAGAGGCATTCACGGCCATTTACCGAGGGGAGGTACCGGCTTTGGCCACACACACAAACGTGTATGTATGTAATGTATGTATGTATGTAGACTATGCATACGGTGACAAGCAGCTGTGTTTACATAGCTTGGTCACAAAAGATACATACAGACCTGTAGGCTTACAGCGTCTTTTTTTTTCGAAAGTTTTATATTAAAACGGAATTATGTAATTGTTGTTTTAATTATCTCGTGATTATACCCTTTGACGCTGCTGTTAAAGTGTGATTGATTTTTAAAGCTACAGTCAGCATTCGATATAGCGCCACCCTCCCGCGGTGCCCATAGATGTCTGTGAACAGAAATTCCGTAGTATACAGGGTTTCGATTTGCCGCCACACTCGGTATACGACTACAAATTGAGGTGAACAAACCGTGGCGCTGTATCGGGGTTTGACTCTGCGTAAAATGTATTGGCTCTTACCATATTTTTAAAACTGCCTCCCGTCATTTTCAAAAATGTGTCACTAGTAGCTGGTCCTAGTTGGGCTCATTTATAAGTTTTATTAGTGCATCGTAACTGACGTGTAATGAGAAAGTGGTGCTGATTTTTCTTCTTCTTTTTTCTTCTTCTCATCGTCTTCTTGCTGTTTAGGAAACGTGTGTTAACACGCAGATATCTGAATATTACAATAATTCATTAATCGGTGTCGGACCTGAGATGTCTGCAATCAAAGTGTCAAGGTTGGTTTGTATATTTCTTTCACTTATTAAAATGTAGAGAAAGAGACGAAAGAAGAAACATTTGCAATGCGCAGTGCGGGTACTGGCATGAGAAAGCTGTGATGCTGGAGACCGTAAAGGCATTTCTTCCGAGGTCCGCTACTGTGGTTGAACCGACATTAATTTCCTGGTCACTTGTCTCTCTGCTGTTTATCGGTTTGAGATCATGGTTCACAATGGCGACAGCATTTCATATTCTTTCCTTGTAGTTGTCATCCACATTGTGCGACGCTGTTTACCTTGTAGTTAGGCTGTCGCCTTGTCTGTCTCTGACCTATCACACAAGCTGTGGGTAGCGTTACTGCAGCAGCTGCCAACTGTCCGCCACAGCGCATTAATACGTGTAGCAGTGGCGTGCAGCCACAACAGTCGACGGCGCAATAGCCATATTGCAAATGAGCCAGATCGAAAGAATGGGGGGATATGTTGTATTTGGTGGCGCCATATTTTAACTACGTAAATTATGTAACTTTTATTGTAAATGCTGTGTAATAGTTAAAGAAATGTCGAAAAGCTTTGTGGGGAGTGTTTGAAAAGAATGTTGCGTCTCACACGTAGATCAGTAAAATGATGTGAATCAGAGATGAAGAGTTAGCTTCCGCCTGGAGGTGCACCCAGGTTGCATTCTGCATCCGGAATCCAAACGAAGATTGGTGAAGGACAAGAGAATGTTTAATTTTTTCGTAATTCATTTGCTGACGGTGTATCACTTTAAGGGGAGAATACACAGTAGCGGTAGATCATAAGATACGGTCTCGGTAACTTCATTTATTATAGTCTATCCTTGAAGAAGTGACGTAGTTTCGACGTGGAAATTATAAGACCGTTATGAACCGGGAGTGTGTAGGGTTTTGGAAGGAAACCATTTGATGCTTAAGGGTAACTTCTCCCTGTAAATGACCATAGAGGCACCGAGGGGGAGTACAGGTATAACTATACTGATTCTTTACTTCGCTGCTAGATGGAGATGAATGGTCAACGCCACTCCCAGGCCGCTTTACCCCCGGGAAAGAGACCGGGTACACATTGTAATGGAGGCTGGGTGGACCCCGATGTCGGCTTGAACGGGCACTGTAAAACTTGCCCCGCCGGGGATCAAACTCCATACCGTCCACCCAATAGCGAATACGCTATTGAGGCCGCCGTTGAATTGGGTAATAACTCGAAATTCTTCTGAACGCTGTGGACCAGTCTTTATAGTTCAACGACATGATGCAAAAGATTCGTAGAAAGATTACTTAGGAATTTCTTTTTAGTGTAGTCCTATAAATTCTTTAATTCCAGTGTGTAGGCAGTGCGGTATACGTTAGCTTTGTGAATTTTCTAAAGGTCCAGGTGAGTGTTTAGGTAATCAGGTGAACAGTACTAATTAAATAATGAGGAAGTTCCCAACTTTTTTTGAAACTGGGATGTTCATCACCGTGTTCACAAAACTCTCCACTCACTATCCTGAGCTACGTAAGTCCAACCCACACCTACTCTGTTTCTATAAAATCCTTCTATTACAACATAATAATAATCATTCTATCTGGGGCTAGGTCTTCTACGTGGACTCCCTGCTGCAGGCTTTCCTACAGATTCGTATGTACTTCTTTTCTATCCTATGCGTGACACATTTTTACCCATCCAGTCGTCCTTGATTTGATAATTCTGATGATATATTATAGACGGGTAATAATTACGAAGCTCCTCATTTAGCAGTTTTCTCAAACTTCCTGTTAATGTAGGTTTACCTTCCTCGTGTCTGAAATTTCTCCTCAGCACTGTGTTGTTAGAGACTGTGTCAGTTGTAATCTTCCACTAACATGAGAGGCCACGTTCATTGCCATAAGAGCAGGCTACCTAAATTATAGTGCGGTGGTGCAGGAAATGATGACCAAAAAACAGATGGTGGAACTGGGTACAAACAGGTACTAATAAATGAAAAATTAAAAACTGGAAAGAGAGGTAAAAAAAAACAGAGCTGACTGGGAGAAGTACGTTAAGGAGGTGAAAGTTCGCATTGTACTGTAGTGCCATCGTCGAAGAAGAAGAAGAAGGAGGAGGAGGAGGAGGAGGAGGAGGAGGAGAAGAAGAAGAAGAAGAAGAAGAAGAAGAAGGAGGAGGAGGAGGAGAAGAAGAAGAAGAAGAAGAAGAAGAAAAAGAAGGAGGAGGAGGAGAAGAAGAAAAAGAAGAGGAGGAGGAGGAGGAGGAAGAAGAAGTACAGGAGACAACACATGTAGTTTATTTATCAGCACTTTTTACCTTAAGATATTAATGATAAACACAATGATAAATTTAAGCGTTAACAGATCTACTTGTTAAACACGACAGCCGGGATAGCTCAGTCACTATAGTGACTAGGCTACTTGCCTAAAGGCAGAGGAGTTATGCTTCTATCCCTCACAGGGAAATCGTCCAGGCCGGCTGTGGGCCCACCCAGCCTCCTTTTTAGTGGGGGTGGGATGGGGTGGGGGCTCTTTCCCCGCGGATAATGCAGTCTGGACTTGAAGCTGTCCACTCACCTCCATGTAGTTCTGAGACTAAAAATGAGCGTAAATATTTCACTATTTGCATTCCTTTATGGCTCGCACAGGGACAAATTAACCTTTACCTTTACCTGTTAAATGCTATTCAAATGATACTTGTTCTGATACACTTTCGAGAGACATTGTTTATTTATTCACTGTTAAGTTAAGAAAGATAACTTCACAATCCATACAAGATTATTCACTTAGAATCGTGTCAGCTTCGCATGACTCCCAACACTGGCAGCGGATTTAGTAGTCGTCACCGTCGATTGGCGGATAAGCAGTGCTGCTTTGTAGCAGTTATGCTTAATGCTGTGTCGTTTCTCCTCTCGTTCCATCATTTCGGACACATTAACGAAGGTGCATGTCAGTAGTTCAACGACGCTTCCAAATGAACTATGACGAATCATTCAGCGGTTCGTTTATTCAGGTGATTACATCTGAGCTGTAACCTGTCGTACCTCATATAACATCAACAGCTGTGGGACTGCTTACCGAAACATTGTCAATGCTGAAGTTACGTACGTGATACTGATACTAATGAGGAAGTTACTGGTGTAAGGGTTGAATGGCAGGATAAAATTGCTTTTTTTCAAAATGGTCTGCCACAGCACCAATGTACTGCAGCTTTGTTCACCGCAAGCTGCATAAAGCTGGGAGACACGTAACTACGTAATGTGAACTCTAATTATCACTAGTGGTGTACCGAGGGGGGTTGGGGTGTTCAACCCCCGCCCCCCCCCCCGAAATTCCGAAGGCCCTCCAAGATCGTGCCAAACTCAACCCGATTGTGAAAACTCTTAAAAATTGCTGAATTTAGGACGCCAACATCCCAGGATGTTCGAAAAAAAGGCAGTAAAATTCTAAAACTACCTAGGTTCGCAATTGTTTTACATTAGCAATGACAAATAAACTGGTTGTCATCATAAATAGTCTTAAAGTACCAAAAATTAAGAAAATTTTACTATATGAAATGAAATTTCTTGTACCAAATTACAGCTGCCTCCAGAACTCCTGACTAGGGGGCTACTGCCCCCTGATCCCCGTTCTCTCTGTCCTCAACTGAATATGTTGAACCCCCCTAACAAAATTCGTGGGTACGCCACTGATTATCACTAGTCACAGTATTACTTCACTGTCACGTCAAGTACCTCCTAGAGACGGTAGGGAGTTAAACCTTACTACCTGTATATAATTTACAATTGTCTGGCGACATACCTGTGATTTTAATGTATGTTGGTATCACCAAGTTCCACTCGGATGTTCGTATGCGAATGGTAATTCTTTATACTCATAGCAATATTCTAACGTCTCGAATTTTGTGTAGAACAAGTGTTTTGTGGTAGTTCGGCATAGTTTCTTCCGGCATTTCGGCAGAGAAAGTGCCTTAATGTAATTCGAGTTATCTTTTTTTTTCACATTTTCCTTAGAAAACATAAGTATTTATTGACCATCAACTTACAGTCTTGAAACAACGTCTAAGGTATTCTTTTTAGTGTAGTGCCGTTTATGAAAAAAGTAATTCGTTCTGTATGTGTACTGCGCCCCCTTACTGTAGACATCGCCTCACACATTTTTATACTACTGTCGTCGCAAAAGGAAAAGAATGTGTACCCAACCACTTATCGTCTATGAGATATTAATTATGAACATATTAACTACATAGCCAACAACAGCAGCATTCGTCCGCCCATGAACGAGTAACCACGTAAGGCCACACACACACACACACACACATACAAAGAATGGAATGTCTTACAGGCCTTCGTTAAAGGTAAACGTGGACCTGCCCCTGTGCTCTCCATGAAGGCATAAGGGGGAGCAGAGGTGTAGCACCATTGAAGTATAGCGACGGCACCCTAGGCCATCGGTAAGCGGTCCAACAAAAGGTGCAAGACGACCTATTCTTCGCTAAGGCAACACTGTTTTGCCACCATGCTGATATTTCTTTTGATGTTCGGGATTTGTTACGCCGATTGTATTTGCGATTGTAGTTGCAACTAACATTAATTATTTCACGTGCGGCTGAGCAGGGCAGCTGGTTGCTCTAGCGAATCTGGTTCCTGCCTTTTTGCCGTTAGGCACATACAGTATATGTTTGCGGTCGATTGTGTTCCTACTTGGCCGGCTGCGACGAGTAAACATCTTTCTGACGTGCCCTCTACATTAATTAGGATTGCTGAATTGCATGTTTTGTTTTGCAGAGTAGAAAATAGAGATAAACGTTTGTTGACCGTACTTATGTGTCAGTCAAGCCTATGTGACTGTATTGTTGTGGCAATTGTCCCCAATTCTTATTATTTGTGACACGTCAGTTTGCGCTTCCAATGTTGCGCAGAAATTTCAAAGTTGAAATAATTTTGATTCAGGATTTATTTAATGTCTTGGAGCCAAAATAGCTTATTAGGTATAATGACTTGGCAGCCGTCTAGACAACGGAGAAATTATGTTTCGCTTCCCAGAGGCGAAAGGTATCCTCTTCTGTTCTTGTGTCGGATTGGCCTGATGGGTGCTCATTGGCAACACTACAGTTTCCATCAAGGTTTGTGTCTGTGGGCAGGATTCACAAACAGCTAAATGGATTCTTATTACAGGAAGAACAAACAGTTATCCACAATGTAACTATGAGGTGGCTTCCTTCCAACTTGAACAATTAATCAAGCTAGGCAACATCGCATTGAGGCAAGCTGAAGAACCCGATATGCGGACGCCATGCTTTGCCTTGGAAATTACGAAGTGGTCGTTAGATGTTTGCAGTGAAGTACTAAAGATGCTGTTTCTTCCGTCAGAGCTGCAACAAGAGATTGATACGTACAGACAACAAACACTTTGCCACGGCTAAGGCGAAGGGAAAGATAAAGTTGTCCCTGAGTACGCCATGATGCATATGGAAAGAAGTGGCTTCACCATCCAAGAAGGATCAGCACATCCCTAGTTGCTGACCTCTATACATCCCTATCCTGCGCTACCTGTCTCCAATTAACAATTTCCACCTTTCTTCTGTCATTCTCCACGTCACATTTCCATTTAAACTTGGGTATCCCTTAAGGTAGGTTTTAGTGTAAGGTGACTTGGTATATTTTCGTGGTGTTTCTCGCGTCATCCATGCGCTGTAGATGTCCCTTCTATCTAAGGCGTTGGAGTTAATAAAGGTACCAATTTGGACGTCCTTGTAAAATTTTTCAAGTTCAATATTCGCTCTTAGAGTGGAGGTTAATTTCCATTCATTTGTAACTTCTGCACTAAATGGAGGTGGATGTGCGACTTCACTCCCCGGCCACGTAACTGTGGGAATAAGAAGCTAGGTGGACTCCACAGCCGGTCTGGACGCTTTTAGAAGAGATATATCTGTTGCCTCTCTCGGGAATCGAACTATGATTCTTCTGTTTTACATCCCCTAACTTAGTAACTACCCACCTATGCAGTCCCATTCCCGTAAAGACTAATGGATATTCGAGTATTAATTACATACGATTTTAGCTAAGTTACTGTATTCTCTACCATTCATTACCTCAAGACCATTGCTTCATTTTACGGATGTTGTTGCCATAACTCTAGTTCTTATTATTTCCGTCAATTCTTAAAAAGAACGCCGAAGTCAAATCTTTATTCAGAAAAATACCCGTCAATGAAATAAGCTATTCTTCAGGAAGGAAGCAATACAGAGCTGGAAGGTGCGACTAGTGTTGGTTTGTGGGGAACTTCATCATGGCACTGGGATAAACATACAAGGAAACCAGTCACCAATAAACAAGAAATAAATGCAGAGTTTTATGAATTTTAATTAACTAATTTACGTTGCACGTTTTCAGTGCAAGAAGTATTTTCTTAAAAGTTATCGTCAGTTTATGTATGATGTTCAGAGTAATAGAGTCTCATATTCGCGAAATTGTGGAAAAAGGACAATGATATTTGTCGTCATTAATTATTTTAGAGAAAATTATGCAGGTACATTTTAATTAGAAATAATTAATGTTCTTGAGGACAAGCAACATTACGCCTACACTCCCCGAAGTTCTGCCACTCTTCTGGCTATTAAAAATATGTTGCATAAAATTCAGGAAATAAGCAGATAATTTTAAATTTGCAAACACATGCATATAAAAATGCCTGTGGTTGTAGCATGATAAGTGTCAATAAACATTTTCCTGGAAGAGTATCGTTACACGTAGGCCTTAATTACATCATCTTCATCATCAAAACTATAATGAATTCTCTTTCATAACACTGCTTGTGCTGTATCTTCGCCTGTAATGGATTTTTCCTCGTGGTTATAAGACCACTCAGTAACTTCCCGCAGTTGCCCGTTTCTACCAAAACTTAATACCTAACAGTAAGATAGTCTCCAAGTCATTGCTTGTTATATACGTTTGTCCAGCTGTTGTTGTATTCCAACCATACCTTTTATAGGGAGGGAGCATGCGATCTATCGATTAACGTCAACTCACTCTCGATTTACCGCATACGTCTCAATTATTTAAAGTCTTCATTTGTAACAACGAACTCTCCCTTCTCCTTTTATTTTAAATGACTCGACTGTGCTGTTAACCCCACCCATCTTTGCTCGTAGCCTACAGGGTTCATTCACTTGAGTTATGTTCATGTCAGTACGGCAAATGCTTTGCTCCGCCTTGCATGTCCATTCCTCTCTCTTATAATGAACCAACAAGGTAATATATTCTGCTCTGCGTAGTAATAATACAGCAAACAAAAACACTATTTGGTGTTCAAGGTAATTAGTTATCAGATAGAATAAGTGTCTTAACTAAAATATGAATATACACGTATATATAATGCCTATAAGCTGTTATAGTGGTGAGTTATTGCTTCACGGTTTTTGAACATCCATTTTTATTCACTTGGGTGATAATAATTTACACATATGAAAGTGGCTGTAGTTAGGGCTGGGCATTCAACGACCTACCCAAGAAAATGCAATCTGTAAGTAGAGGTCCATGACATAGATAAGGGACTGACTTAAACAGACGAACAGTTCTTGCAATAACGAATATATTTCTGAGGAGTGATATATTAAAATATACCGGCATGTTTTAGTGAGTGCGTGAGTTAATTTATGAAAGTCCCTCGCGCTCACCGCAAATCTTATTGGTCCTATCGTTGATGTATTCGATATTATCTCTAGTAGGTTATTCGGAAAGCAAGTACCGTCTGCGCATATCTCTCGCGCGTCCTCGAAACTGTCACTTTGCGCATGTGCAGTGACTTCCTGTATCAATTGAGAAGCCACAGACGCCATTTCGTGAAATATGTGTTATGTTTATGTTTGTTCCTGTGCGTTGTACATGTTTAAGACAATTGAAGGGGCCGCCGACTGTGAAATACGGTCTGTAATTCGTTTTTTGAACGCTAGGAATGTGCTACCACGTGAGATTCATCACAAGATCTGTCAAGTGTATGTTGACAATGCGATGAGTGGTGGCATGGTTAGGAAATGGGTTCGGATGTTCAATGAAGGTCGAGAGAACTTGCACGATGAGGTACGAAGTGGGCGTCCATCTTTGGTGAATGATGATTTGGTGCGTAAGGTCAACGAAAGAGTGCGTGACGACAGACGTTTCACAATTTCTGATCTGTCCCTGCACTTTCCTCAGATTTCAAGGGCT
>Ga0123354_10019603_pt1 | contig 10619 bp, 5 predicted proteins | sample TergutLab28metaG_2_FD_97872 | JGI IMG/M metagenome (GOLD analysis project Ga0123354, IMG submission 97872) | Labiotermes labralis P4 segment gut microbial communities from Petit-Saut dam, French Guiana - Lab288 P4 | ecosystem: Host-associated > Arthropoda: Insects > Digestive system > Gut ...
GGGGTGTCCAAGATGGTGAGAAAAAAAAATTATAAACAAAATGATCAAAAAGGGGGGGGGGGGGTTTTTTTTTTTTTCCGCGCCCCCTTCCCCCCCCCCCCCCCCCCCAGGAAATATTGCTGGTGCTCCTTTCTGCTAGAGGCTGAGTTAACCCCAGGGCCATAGTGTGACTTGAAGGATAATGTCAATGAAAAACTGCAATGATACCACTGGGAATCGAACCCGTGACCTTCTGGGTAGTGCAGTGTCTCAACAACTGTGCCACCGCATGCCCCAGTATTTGTCATAAAATGTCAAAATAATACATTCGATGGGCCATTACTGCTTCCTTTCAGATCCATTCAAATTTGTAATTCATTAATCATCCTACCAATCCAAACTTATTTTCCAAGGTACTAACATCATAAAACAGAACATAAAGAAATACTTTAGGAAAGTCATATTAAACAAAGTTATTTTGTGTAAACTCAATATACTAAACCTTTGTCACTAGTGCATGTGGTGCACAAACCTACTTCATGTTCCTAGCATCACAAGAGAAAGAGGAACTTGACTCTTCAAATTTTGTCATAAGTTAGACCTTTAAAATTCCAAGTCAGGGAAGAAGAGCAGACACAAAACTCAGATTCAAAGAAATATCAGTTTCAGTGGAGCATCACGTTGCAAACAGATATGAAAGAATGTGCGCACTGGAAAAACATCACTGACAAAATTTCACTATCCATTTCATGCATATATATATTAATTGCATAGCAATTTACAGTCAAGAAATATTACAAAATTGTAATTGCAAACAGTCCAACAAGCTCAAAAGTTATAATCTGCTACATCTGTAACATGCAGACTAAACAAACTTACTACAAACTGAAAAATATGGTACACATGATTTCTCCAATGCCTATATCTGTACAACTTGTAAGAAGCGATGTTATAGACACAGTAAATTCCACAGCATTTCCTGAAAGGGCCATTCACTGAACATCACGAAACTGCATCATATATGCTCCAACATGTGTATACACAAACACAGGTCTTTAAAAGGTTAAACATTACTTTTTAAAAACAAACATAAAAATTAACACTTGAGTCTAATTTCTTTAATGAATTAATTAACAAACCAACTTCATATAGTAAAGGGTCCTTCCGGGTCATGTAACTCATACACTTAGAGTCTAAAATCCAAATTGTACAAGTTTCTTGTGTCCTCCATGAAATGTTACATGCCCTCTCCATCCCGGCCAAAAAGCTGCATAAGTTCCACCAACCGTAACAAAGAAATTATTACTATTATCAAAGTTGGGGAAACAACTCTCATAAATCAGCATGTCTTTCTTCTACAATGTCAAACACTTCATAATAAAATTTCTTCTTCACTTGCGGCAGTATGCTCAGACACCAGTATGTACAATCACTTCTCAAGAGCAGCCATCACCTTGTTACAATGTGTCACTAACTGTCTCATACTTTGATTACAAATACAGTAAAACCCCCATTTAATATTTTTCAGTTTGTTTTCCCCTCATGCAGACTAAATTTCAACAACCCCAAGCTAATTTTCTTCATTTAACACTTCCTTCAAATTTGTTTTAAAATCCTCTGGACCCCAACAAACCTTAAATGCAGGTTTCAATGTGTTAATTTCAGACATGTAAATTCAGGTGTCTACCAGTTCTGATTTCCATTAGCTCAAATCACACAACATTAAGCTGTACTAAACATTGTTCTCAAAGTTTAATGCCCAACTGTCATTAAAAAAGGGGAGGGGAGAGAGAGACCTGGTGTTTAGTCTCAATGTGGGTCCTGACATGTAATTCTTTCCAGTTTTGTAAAAGGAGACAATAATACAGAAAGCAGCCACAAGCCAAAGACTGCAGGGTATTTTAAGGCACTGTGTTCTTGTATCCCTTTACCATTAAGTTTTCTAATTTCAGCAATCAACATAAATATTAACAACAGGTAAAGAGCACTTTCAAATTTGGCAGTTAAAAAAAGCAATTCCTTAATCCTCATACAACAGTTGTTTCAAGATTGCTATTAGGCAGAATGACAAAAAGGAACACAGAAAAAAGTAGTAATACATTCAACCTGCAATTTCCACATAAATCTGAAATGTAATTAAGGTTACTAAAGCAAACAATTCTTTTAAAGTCGCAGAACTCTTGGAAAATGTGAAATATTTATTTCTCTTATGCTTTGACACCATCACGCACAGACAGGAGCATAATGGAAAACTGGATCCTCAACAACATAAATTAGGGTGGGGATTGGATTAATCTGGCTCAGGATAGGAACAAGTAGCAAGTTCTTATCAACACAGTAATGAACCTCTGGGTTCCATACAATGCAAGGAATTTCTGTACTAGCTGAGGAAATATTTGCTTGACCAGAAGGACCCAACTCCATGGAGTTGGTTACTTAGAGGGTTAGCTAGTTAATTCATTAGTCAGTCAGCTAGTTAGTTAGTTGGGTGGTTGAATGGTTAATTAGTCACCTTCAAGAAAGGAAATGTTAATAAGCCAGAATTTAAACATTCATTATACACACACACACACACAAATACACACACACAGTTTCTGAGTTTGATGTCTACCTTACTGTAGGTCACTTATTTAATTGCTGTTTAATCACAACTCTGAACAAAAAGTATATCAGATGAGGGAAACAGACACAACACAATGCATGTAGACAGCAGCAAACTAAAATTTACATACAACAAGTTAATTATATCACATGCTGCAAGAACTGCAAGAGCACTGGACACACTAAGATACAAGTCACACATTTTTCCAGCAACTTGTTCTGTTAGCGAAGTTTACACCATCACAGACCAATGACACTTTCATCCACACAGCTCATCAGTACTGCACTGAAGTCGTTTACTATTCACTTTTCGTATCTCAAAAGTTGCTGCAGGATTATACCTTGGCCCAGAGACTCTGTGTATAATGACCAAACTTTTGCACTGTTCCTCAGTCCTTTCAGGCAAGTGATGGGCTTAGGACCTTAGAACAGGACATGACAGCTTCTTCCCATATCCTTTCTAATTCATAATCATCCTCTCAATTCATTCTTTATAACCTAAAAGTGTGAAGACAAAGTAGTCCCCAAAGTTTAACTATACATGTCATGAGGCATATGGGGCAATGGAAGTTTAGCTCCACACATTAACCTTGACATCAGATGTAGGTTACTGGATAGCATCACACCATGGACACTTCACACACAGTGAAACAGCCCTCAATACTGACTAAATGGGAGACTGGGAAGGCCCCTTAGCCAGTCTGAAGGCTTAGGAGAGGAAAAAATCTGTAGCCTCCACCAGGAATCAAATCAAGATTCCTTGAACACCTAGCCTCTATCCTAGTCACTGTATCAACTATGCTATCCAGGTTCCTATGATACCTACGCAATTGATAAAGCACTGCCAAATAGAATAAGCATCTCAGCTTTCATTTTAAATTGTATTTTTAAAAAATAAAATTACATAAATGTCTGCAATTCTGCAACAAATGAGTGGTAATGCAGTTCTAATTCAGTCTTAGCCTTCTTTATATCACTTCTTTATATACATATGTATATAAAACTGTATGTCCTCTAACATAATACCAGGAATAGAAAATACCTATGTGTGAGCTCTGAATTCAAAGTATGGAAGAGTTTAAGACCAGCTGGATATATTGACGGCACAGACCACTAACAATCACGTACTAAAACATTGAGCAACTCTAGAAATGAGAGAACAAATGGAAAGTAAAGGGCACTTGAAGAATTTATATTAAGATGGAATAACAGCAGTGCTTATAACAAATTGCTCTTACTCCAGACTGTCAGTGCTTTCATTAAAACTGGAGCTGTATAAATATACATGACAAGTATGAAACAGTTCTCTACAGTCAAGTATGCACACTTATGAGAACACAACAGTCACAATCTTGATGCCAACTGAGAAGTCTGGCAACTCTCAGGCTGCCCAAAATATTCTACCGGAGGCAGACACACTGTTGGAAAACAGATGGTATAATCGGTAAACACATGTTAGAAGACTACAATTACTATGGGTTAGAGCATAATAATTATACAAAGAAGGCAATTCAATGAAGGGTCAGAACTTGTCAAAATGTTGACTCCCAAAATGCATGACCTGTATACTGCATTACACATTACACACCATAACCACAAGTAACAGCATGCAGTGCAATAGTACTTCAATAATTCCACCAGCCAGAATGCAGTAAGCACAGTCTTACCGCCCTCATCCTCTGAGTCAGACATAAATGTCTCTTGCATGGATTCTGGTGCTACCACTCTGTATTTTTCCTCGATTGTAGTCGTTGTAGTAGTTGTGATGATCGTTTCAGTTACCACTTTAAGTGTCTCCACTACACTGATATAGCCAAGCTTCTGGGCAATTGACAGTGCAGTCTGTCCTTGCTGTAACAATATTATGGGATCGGTGTATTCTTTGACACAAATATGTTAACAATATACACTATTTCACATTCTGTGTATAACACATGACTGTACTCAGCCTGAAAAATATGTCTCCTGAATAGTGTTATTAAGGATTTCTACTACCAGCTTTCAATACAAAGGATTTCTTAATTCAGTACCTAAAGATGTAACGGACTGTGTGGCTTATAGCGAGTGACACAAGCTAGTTAACTGAATTGAGGTAATGACCTAAACAAGTGCTCCTTTCTGGTGACTTCCTGGTGAAGTTTTGTTTGTGTGATACACATAGAAGAGATGAAAAATGAATACATAATTTGAGTTCAAACAAGACCTCTTAGTTGACCCAGTAATAGATGGGAGGACATTAAAATAAACCTGTAAACAAACAGAATATGAGGGCAATAACTGGATTCATTTGGCACAGGATACCGATCAGTGGAGGGCTGCTGTGACCACATTAATGTATTTTTTAAGACTTCATAAATACAAAGAAATTTCTTGACCAGCTCTGTTCCATGAGCATGGTTCTTTCATTATTACAGTTTGGTTGTATGATTTTAGGTAAACTCATAGTTTTACAGATATATGTAATTATGTCATTAACACTGGAAGAGGAGGTGAGGGGGACAATGTCCTTGTTAAACAACGCCACAAACCTAATTAAATTATGTCTAACGCCAAACCCACAATTGAACATAGATTATACTGACTGATACAAGACCAAATAAAATCGAAAACTACTAAGCTGCTAGTACCAGCAAACCGTTATGTCACTTGGACAAACAACATAAGGGATAACAATGCCCCACCCTCCCCCTGTGGCACACAAACATTTTTATGTTCATGTTAACCTCATCTTCACTTCCAATGACACACATAAGGCTCTGACGAACAAGTCGTGCTAGTATCATGTTACACATAACAAAAGGCACAATGTACTGATCTAAGTGCACAATGCATTTGGTTTTAAAATTCTGATCTGAATTGCAATACTAGTAAAACTTCCTAAATACACAAGTAAGTCAAACCTTGTGTTATGATCCTTAATCTTACACATATGACTTAATGACACTCAGAAGGAGTAGAGCCATAATTACAAGGTTTACCCTTTAATATGGATATCACACAGCATTTCTTTCATTAAGGATTCTGTAAACTGTATCTACGATTTCTGCATGCTACCACGGATTTAAGAGCCAAGTTGTTAGTGGATTTAGTATCTGCGAAACAGGAACTAGAAAATGATTCCACCCCCTTCACTGAAACAATGTACAGTCTTAAATTCATGGGAATACGGAAACATTCAACCCCAAATTCTGAAAACAAGATTAAAGCCTCAGAGCTATTCACATACCATTACAAATCCTTATCTTTCTTGTGTTGTAACTGTACATGTTACATAAAACTCATTGTTGCATTTGGTACCGTGTGAAATATTTTCCCCTAAAGATGAAAAAGGTTCTGAACATAAAAGGCATTTCAGTGAGCATATTTAGTGCAGAACAGTAATCAGAATTAGTGCGAACTGGACTCACATTGGTAACAGCATTTGGCTTTGCCTTGTTTTCAAGAAGCAGACTGATAACAAGTATGTGTCCCTGCTGTGCTGCCTGGTGGAGTGGGGTGTAGCCAAATGATGTGCTGGTGTCCACATTAGCACCATGTTGTAGCAGGAAACGCACCATATTCACTTGACCAAAGTGACATGCAACATGCAGAGGTGTGTACCCAGCCTGTTGCAAACATGGAGACATGTTATAAAATTTTAGTTCATACTTTATTTTGCAAATAGTTCACCTATCTACAAATAACAGGATATAAAAATGGTTTTTCAATGTGATTCTTTTTTCATGCAAGGAACACTTTAAACCGCACTCAACTCACTGACTTCGAAAATATTCACGTATTTACACAAAAATATTTGTCGTAGTTTTCATGCTTTTTAGGCACATACGAAAATTGCAAAAAACGACTATTAGCTTTGTCATGTCTATTCGTCTTAAATTTCCATCAACCAGCACCATATTTGACTGGTTTTAAACACGGTATTTATTATTCAGGTGTGAAGATATACAATAACCTCCCTTATCATATTAAACAGCTGTCTGATGATCCTAGATCCTTTGAGCTAGAATTAAAAGAATTTCTGTATCACCACTCTTACTACTCACTGGAAGAGTATTACAAATATTAATTTTACTCTGACATTTGAAATCAATTGCTCATAATAGGGTATAATGACATAATCAATTACATGAAGAAAAATCTGAGGGTATTAGTATTTTCATAACACCCTTCGAACTACCTACTTTGCTGCACCTTTGTATTTATTATGTGATGTTAGATGCTATTTTGACGATCAATTTTGTTATAATACTTGGATTGCGAATTTTACAAATTTATAGATTTACAACCGTAAAAAAGTATTTTTATGGCAATGTAAAACAAACATTGTCATTTTTATTGATTTTTGTAATTAGCATTTCATTACTTATTAAGTATACATAGTAGCTGAAAGATGACTGGTTTTATATCCAAATGGTTTTTTACCAATATGTACTGGATTTTATGGAACCGAAATAAAATACAATATAATACAATACAATACATGGAACGACTCAGCTCCCACTAGACAGATTATCATGATATCTGATATTTTCCTGTTTTTTTAAAATCCGTCCAGAAAATTCAATTCATTAACCCTTTATACGCCGAATTAAATCCCATCTGCCATCCGCTAGCATTATTCATAGCTCACCATATTCTCCACTTTAGCAGGTAAAGGGTTAAAATCTGATAAGAATAGTGGGTGCTTTACACGAAGACCAACATACTTCTTCGATATCTTGATGAACTCTCTTGGAATGAAAAATGTTTCAGACAAATGTTGTACAGATAATCAAAACACATACTTTAAGGACAATAACTTTTGTTTGAAAATAGTGCCATTTATAAGAAAGTGTGCAAAAAATACTGTTGGGCCCAGCAGGCCACAGGTGACAATATGGTGCATGCACAGATACTGGATAACTAAGGCCACAAACACACACTCATAATATGTAATACTTATTACTGTTCCACTGCAACAATGGTTGCATGAACAGGTCCCATGTTACATTATGTCCACTGCCTGTCTTGTTCTATATTATACTGCAATATGGTCAGCCATTAACCATCAGTAGTAAATGCATAAATTTTGAATTCTCCTCCATCAATGACTGTTTAACCAATACGCCATATTCATGTACCACTTCATCTCAGGAAATGACACCTACCCCCCTGATACCTCAACCCCAGCCTTCATTTAGGGGTTTTTTTTTACTCCTGAGAAAGTACAAAACATTTCCTAAAAATAACAGCAGGCAGCTTCTTCTGGTGAACATGGAAGACATTCTGTATGCCTTGAACCTGTTTGTTTTCCAATAAACTTACTTCCTGGCTGCTAACTCATAACTGGCAACAGATCAACATGGCTGAGGGGTGCAGTCCATTCCCTTTCTTAAGAGAAGTGACACAATTCGGCTACTCTGAACCCCCACAGAGACCAGAAAATCATCACCTTTGACACACTGTGATGGATTTAGCATTACGCATGCAAATAATATCTCTACTGAGATTTCTCCATTAAAAACTCATTGCTCAAGGACAGTAATAATGCTACTTAAATATAACATATAAACAACTGCATAAATTCGCATTAATAATTTTAACCAAGTGCCTCAAAATTTCCCCCCTCCCCCATGCCCTGTCTGCCACAAATGTCTAGTAAAACTACATAATTATAATATAATTTATTCACACAAGCTAGTATACAACAACATTTTACTTTTCAGAAAAAGATAAAAATAACAGTTTTTCTCACATACAACTTTTCATGATATTACGTAACCATAGTATACCTAGCCTCCAACTTCCAGACACAAAACTTGGTTTAAAAATGTGTGTAAATTATGCAAGAAAAATTAATTTCCAAGGCTGTGCCCCATTCACATAAATTACACAATATGAACTTGGCCTGTCAACACCAGCAGACCTGTCAATGCCTGCCTTACTGGATCCGAAAAGGGATAAAAAGTAAAAGTTACCAGGAACAGGCATCTAATTAATCTGGATGTGTGCAGAACAAATGTGGGAAACAAATTTACCTTTGTGGTGGGATCTATTTCAGCTCTGTTCTTGACTAGTACTGCTGCAACATTCACTTTGTCTTCCTGCGCGCATAAATGTAGTGGAGTAAGGCCATTCTGTGAACAAAATATACATGGTGTTATGTAATGGAAATTCCGCTGGCATTTACACTTCAGCACCAGCAAGCTAATTGCTTCACTTAACACTAAAATGCTATTTGGAGACTAGAACAACATTCTGTTGGAAGAATCACCTATCTTGAAGTTCAAGCAGTGGGTATTAATTTTCAGAATGTAAGAATAAGGGGTAAACAGATAATGCAAATAATATCAATTTACACATTTCTGAGGTGTGCCATCCCTGTTGTATGTTTAAACTATAAGGTGAGGTAAATTGAGTCAAAAACACAACTATAAATATAAGGCTAAATGATGGTGTTTATTACTAATGGAAAAACTACATGTTTCGGCCTACAGCGGCCATCTTCAGGTTTTGACAACTTCCTTGCTAAAAGAGTTTTATATAATATGCCTAAACTTTGTAGCGATGTTGAGATCTCATCATCATTTCACTTGCTTTTGTTCAGCTCAGTTTGGTGGGATGTCTGTTACGTCAATGAATTTGTAGGTAGCTGGGTGTGGATCTTTCCTACCCAACTGGAAAGATCCACACCCAGCTACCTACAAATTCACTGACCCAATAATCATCCCACCAAATTTAGCTTAACAAAAGCACGTAAAATGATGATGAGATCTAAACATCACCATGCGGTCTAGGCATATTATATAAATCTCTTTACCAAGAAAGTTGTCAAAACCTGAAGATGGTGGCTACAGGCCGAAACATGTAGTTTTTCTATTGCTAATAAACACCATCATTTAGCCATACATTTATAGTTGTGTTTTTGACTGAATTTACCTCACCTTATATATCAATTTACACAGATGTTGCAACAGTTAACAATAATTACAACAACAAGCTCCATTAACAATTACAGCATAAATTTCAAAAGAGAGAGCAATATTCTAGCTGATAATACATGTTATTTTACAGACAAATTTTCTACAAGGACATAAAAGCTTCTGAACACTATGTGTCTTGTGTGTCTAGCAATTTTGTGACTGGCCTCTTCTGTGTAAAACCTAGGACAAAGCACATGGCTCTGTAGTTCAACAAGCTGCCACATCTGAAATCCCTAAAAGAAACTTTGTTACTTCTTTCATGCAATATCTCATGTCTCACTGTTTCAGTTTGTAGTGGTGTCAACTGTTTTAATGAACACTAACGTAGAACTATGAAGGTCATGGGACACCACCCGGAATATATAAAAGCCCTAACGTCTGACGTGAAAACCTTTAAAAGAACACTGAAGGGGTTCTTGTGTCAGCACACTTTTTATTCTATGCAAGAATATTATGATATGAGGGGTGACTTTTCATAACTTCTTATACTTGTAAAAGCTAATTATTTACAACAGAGTATTTCATAGATGAATTTGTAATTTTGATCAAGTAATTAGGTGTTTACCATACAGAGATAATAAGGTTTTTAATGAATATAAAAAATCAGTACAATACAGTATAATACTTCATGGTTGAATGGTAAATTTATCTATTGTTACCGTTGGCATCTGTAAGACTACGGACGTACATATGATTCTGTGACAATTTTTATATCCTAATGGTTATGCCTGTAATGGGATAGTATGAAAATAAAGAAACTTGAACTTGAACACTCTCAGTCACTAAATCCATTAATTACTGTAATGAAAATTAACATCTAAAGAGAAACATCAAACAGCAGAGTCAGTGGGGCTTGGATTCACTCTTCAATAAAGGAGAGGGAAGGGACAAAATGCAATTAAATGAAGGATGAACTGTATACAATGCGGAAACAAAGTCATATCCTGCTTTGTTTACAATATCTACCTGAACGCAAGACGACTCTAATCTAAGACAACACCCCTCCCCCCCCCCCCCCCCCCCCCCAACAAAAACAACCCCACACCCGCCACCACCACCCACCAAAAAACAAAAACA
>Ga0123354_10019604_pt1 | contig 10619 bp, 6 predicted proteins | sample TergutLab28metaG_2_FD_97872 | JGI IMG/M metagenome (GOLD analysis project Ga0123354, IMG submission 97872) | Labiotermes labralis P4 segment gut microbial communities from Petit-Saut dam, French Guiana - Lab288 P4 | ecosystem: Host-associated > Arthropoda: Insects > Digestive system > Gut ...
ATAATAATAATAATAATAATAATAATAATAGCAGTAGTCCATACGGTCTCTTCCGTTTATTGTTGCAACTGTTGACAACCTTGTTTCCTGCAAGATTTGAGGTGCTGACGGCGGTATTTGTGAGCTTCCTGGTCTTCGGGATGTGACGCTGTCGGAAATACTCACCCAACAACGCGGCATCACATACCAGGAGGATTGAATTCTCAACTTTGCTTCGTCCTTCTGGTGTACGGTATTCTTTGCATACCGTTACTTTTAATAAGTTTTGTGTTGGCAGTTATCGAGTGGCTGGATTTATTCTTCAGACTCTGTGTTTCAGACAGTTGTTTTTGTTTGTGCGTTCAGAGCAGCGGGATCCGAGGCTACTAGGGCTCCTTTACAAAGTGCCACTTTTCTTCGGGTTCTTTTTTAACGGTCTTCTCAGGTTTGTTGCTCTTGCGTGAAGACTTAAAAGGAATCATGTCCAAATATTTTGTTTTTTAGTAATTAACACACACAGCTGGTATGGCATGAATTATTAAGACTTACGGTGCTGGAGATTTGTCACAAACATTGAGCAGTTGACACATTTATTCTGTTCAAGATCCTTTGGCCGAAAACCGAGATTCAAAACGCCGAGCCACTGAATTCATTAATCCTAGTTTCGGTCATAACTGTTTAAGACCTGGTAATTAAGGCAAAAGAGCAAACACGCAGTCTGATTTGCTGTCAGACGCACGAAAATCGAGAATTGGTGCAACGAATTAACTCATCACGATCTGTTTAGCCGCAGTCTAGCTGCACTGAGGAGATTGTTGCACAGTGACTGTCATGCCTGGCAAATAGCGCGCCCTAGGTGATTCAGGACGCGCCTGTTTCTTTCCACGTTGTTTCTTGGCCACTACTTATCGTTTACCTGTTCATTTCCACATCATATAACCCCTGCAGTCGAATTAGGGTTGTTCAGTGAGCTACCAGCCACTCATACATAGCCAGTACAATGTGTTTCTTTCGTAATTTTTCAGGAGAACACTCAAATAGATAAGGTACATTGTATAACGCGTCGGTACACGGTATGTTCCACAGCTGCTAACAGCATTGATTGATGCTAACGTAGTATAATTAAAACGAGAGGCTTCGGGCGTTTACATATTTAATCGTGCCTACCAGTTTAAATTACCAGTAGATTGGTCGTATTGGAAGTCGCGTGGCGGCATTGTCAAGCATATGACATTAAAAATTTGACTGCAAATTGATCGATCAGAATACCAACACAGTTAGATCCAGTTACAGAATGATGTTCCTATGTTAAATGTTTATGAGGCGGAATTTCAATTTATTGTCCCGTTGCCCATATCTAATGCGTGTCCATCTCACCGTATTTACCTTGTACTAAACAGCTGTTAGCCGGATGGCCGTTCACACAATTACAAAATCACTTTATTTGGCATTAATTTTTCTAATTGCATTGACGATAATTCAGTATTTAATTTAGTTGCACGCACATAGTTTTAGGGGGTTATTTTTAGGGGACTGCTGTAAAGGAACACAGAATGAGGAGTCCTTGTCTGTCCATCTGTGTGCTCGCATGTTTTATTTCGTAAATCATAGAACGAATTCACATTAAATTAAAAGTATGCACTGAAACCTCTGCAGATTTTGTTTATGCTGATAGCCCAATGAACTTTAATGTACTGGAAGCCGTATCAGTTTATGCAACGAATGCCGTAGTGTGTTAGTACACGTCCTGCTTATCCGGGAGGTACCTGGCTGTTATTTTAGTAGACCTGTGGTAGTGACAGTTTCCGTCGATGTTCTCCGGCAAAGTGACGAGATACGTACGTTAAGTAGAATACGACTGCGCATCGTTTCTGTTTTACTGTTGTAACTGATGAGTCTGGTGAGATTTCAGAAGCTGGGAGCATCTGTGAAGGTGCGTAATATCAGGCTTCCGCCGCAGTATAAATGACGTCTTCGCTATTCTGGGATGAGCGGGGCCTAGATTGGTAGATACCGACGTTTCGGGACAATCTGTCGGTCCCATCTGCTGCGAACGTTTGTTCTGTATATTCTTCGTGCTTGACCCTTGAAAATGAGATGGTTAGGTTGCCTCAAAACATCGGTAACTAACTATCAATCTGCGCTGCGTAACATTGCAAAAGAAGGAAGATCTCATTTTACGAAGACTTAAGGTGAAGAAGTAAATTAGTTGTAATTTGTCTGTCATGTCACAAATGATAGGTATTGACGATTTTTAGGTCTGCATGAGTAATGGACGTGATGCGCTATTTAAAATATTTTATTTTAAACATTTTATGGGCGCCTTCTCGAAACTATTGCGAGAAATAACAATTAGCTTTATTATGTCCGTCCATCTCTCTGTCCGCGTGCAACAACCCTACATCCACTGGACGTATTTTCTTGACACTTTATAGTGGTTTTTTTTTAATACTAAAATTTATTGGCCAATTCAGTTTTGGTTAGAGAGGGACAAAAATATCCATTTCATTTTCTGATACACCTCAGAATTCTTCTTGGGCTGAGAAAGGCTTTGGATAAAAGTCGCAGCGAGAATCAAGACAAGCATTTTTTTTCCAATGCATTTTTTTTTCGAAAGGATAATTTTAATAAATACGGCAGAACCTGAGAAATGTTTTACGACTTAAACAAACATGGCCTTTCGTCGTGGCGATTTGTGTGCCGGGTACTGAGGTAGAACACACACACACATAATCTGATGTGCTGACAGACGCACGAGAAGCGAGAGATAACGAAACGAATTCACTGTCGTTACGTAATGTTTTACCGCATTGAGCGTGTAGAGTAGGTGATGAAGGAACATTGTATTCACTGTTTGAATGTTGATACTGTTTGTGGAAGTAAATAAATGAAGAGAGTGTGAACTAGTTGGAACACCATTTCTTTTCGGAATAAGCACATAGAAGTATTAGTATGAGGACAGTCCAAACAGCGTGAACAAATCACGATGCGGAGATTCTAACGCACCTCTGGGTTACGTTATGCCTGCATTTTCTGTCTTTATTAGTTAATCTCAAAGTATGTGTCAAACAGGCCTACAGCTAGCTGTTAATACTGCTGGGACCCTATGGTGAAGCATATCGTTCCGGTACATTGTATGATAATCTTTTCCCCTAGAACCTTTTGAATGCAAGGGTCCACAAGTTTTCCAAAAAATCTAGGAGCCGCCTCAAAATTCTAGGTGTCAGAAGGGTGATATAAAGCGAGAACTATAATGAGAAGCCGCAGTTGTTAGGCATCACCGTACAGAATTTAATCGCCCGATATTTGTGCAGTCCTGTTTTATCGCCTTGTCTGTTCATTGGTGTTGGAAATAAACTGTTTGGAACGTAAAATGAAATCAGAACTGTTACAACGTGTCAATAAACTTGGAGTTGTCTGTGGTGCCAGTAGGTCAGAAGAAGTTGGAAAGGTGGAGTGTTTTTCGGGTTAAACAAGGTTTCCACGTTTGTCGATTGCGACTTTTTTGCATGGATGTCTGCTATCTGGTTTAATCAGATAATCTCTTAACGACTTACATTTAGGGTGTTTTTTCCTCTGTACATGCAGTGTTATGCTAGTACACATTTGGCTGCTTACGAAGCCACTTCTGTTTGTGATATCGATCTTTATAAAAATTGGAATGGCCATATAGCTTTCTGTTAGTACTTACATACCATATATGATTGAAATACTTCAATCGGTCTTCAAGTTAAAACATGCGGACGAACGAACTGCTGGATACACAATATCCCTTGCTGTGTAAATTTTACTCACTTCGTTCGAGTAATGCCTAATGACGAATGGTTTGTCTTACGATGACGTAGTAATGAACGCTGCATGTCATGTTCCCTGACCCTGCGCACAAGATCCTCCAGTTTCCGTTTCCTTCCCATAACTTAAACTGTGATATTTCAGTCTTGCCATAAATCGTCCGTCGCCTTTGCTAAGCTTCCTTACCGCCTTCTGTGTGTCGTGTGTGTGTGTGTGTGTGTGTCTGTATTTAGATTACAAGCCATACACCGGTGTCTGAGAAGTTGCTGCGAGGGCACGGCGAACCGTACCTTCCTGTGATTATTGTTGACAGTTTAACTGTCGTACCTTGTACCGCAGACGGAAGGAACCATTGTACTTAGGAGGGGGGGGGGGTCCGAAATGTTGGCAGTCGCGCACTATTTTACGTGTGCCGTATGTGTTGTACAGCCGTTCATGAACGTAACCATGCAAGCGATAAATCCCGTGTCGTTAGTAGCGTATTTATGTGATTATAAATTTACAATCCAGATGTGACATACAGTTTAGCTCATGATCCAGCGCGTTGCTTTGGTCGTGCACAGATGTTCATGCGATTGAATCGTAGTGTTAAGAATATTTTGTGGCGTTGACAGTTGCTGTTTTAGTTTTGTGGGCGACAGTAGTAGTAGTAGTAGTAGGAGGAGGAGGAGGAGGAGCAGCAGCAGAAGTAACAGAACAATGTAGTAAGTAGTGTTCGTAGGTCTAGGAGCAGGAGAATCAGGACACGCAGGGCATTATACAATTATGATTTGTAGCAGTCGCAGTAGTGGTGGTAGTAATACTAGTACTATTAGAAGTGGTAGTAGTACTAGTTATTATTACTATTAGTAGTAGTAGTAGTAGTAGCAGTAGTAGGAGTAGGAGCAGCAGCAGTAGTAGGAGCAGTAGTTGTAGGAGGAGGAGGAGGAGAAGCAGCAGTAGTAGTAGTAGTAGTAGTAGTAGTAGTAGTAGTAGTAGTAGTACAGCAACAGCAGTGACGGAATTTTTGGGAGTTGCTCCTTATTTAAGTACGGATTTCGTTAGTTTTAAGTTTGTCGGTTAAATTTTGTGCAGCAACAGCAGCAGCTGCCGTTGCAAGTCGCATTCAGTTCAGTGTGTTCTGTCGTAGTTTCACACACTCTTCGTCCGTGTAAATTCTGGCTTGTAAACAGTTGATACAGAAATTGAAGGCGTTCTTATTATTTATATGCGTGCCTAGTTCTAGTGACGTATCTGTTACCGCCATCAAGCAGGAAGCTAAACATATATTTATGTAACCACATGACTTTTTTCACACTCTTCGGAAGGTACTTTAACAAATGCTGCAGACATACGTGGTATGTATGTATTCTTTTGAAAATCTATGTCTGTGCATCTTTTCAGGACCCTGTAGGATTATTTGTACTATCCGCTAGTGTCGCTGTCACAGTACAAGCACGTGTATCCGACGTGTTGTTATGTTGTTACTACTGACTTCAGGGAGTTAATACGTACGAGGTTGGTACTCTAACGATGTGACGTACGGACCGGATTTTGTAAAATAAATGGTTAAAGTCTTGACCGGGGACAGATTTTCCTGTCTTTTTTTATTATGCTTATCTTCCTGGCAAGTAAAAAGTATGCTTCCGAGCCCACTTTTCTCTCTGTGTTCACCCACCCCCACCCCATTTGAACTTTCGAGACATATGATGACTTTTACGAAACTCAGCATGAAACTTACGCCGCCCGAGTACCTCCAGCGCCGGAATTATGTATGTTCTATAAATAGTAGTAAAGTGACGGAGACCGTTGGATGTGTGAGGCTGAACCGAACCCAGCGTCACTCCTGAAATGGTGCATGACCTTTTTTTTTGTTCAACCCTTTATTTATACTCTCGGTCCGTAGTAGACCTTTAGTACATGTGTGGAGAAATTAGTACAACAGTTAGGTACAGAGTCATGGTGAGGGGCATTCCAGTGAATACCCTCAGTTAACAGGAACTTTTAAGTTATGAATCTGTTAGGCAGATCAAACGGTGAGTAACGGCGTAGTCTGCCTGGGCCGTGCTTCTCTAGGAGGGAGGTCGTGAGTTTATTTGGGTGCACCTCTATTTTGGCTTTATAGTTGGTGCTAAGCCGTGTGATCTCTTCCCTTATAGTTGGTATTTGGAGATCAGTGTGTAGCATATGGTTGGGTTTAGACTTGGAACAAATGTGCAGCTTTCCTTAGGGTAATCTCCCCCCCCCCCGAATGTAAAGTAACAATATGTCGGCTTTGTGAATTTTTGCTTCGTTTGTGTATCTGATGACAATTCTTTATGATCCATTGGATCTGGACAGTGAAATATATTAGGTATCCAGATTCTAACGTATCTACATATTATTTATGATGTACCGGGGTGCTAATAAGTTCCTAGCCTGACCAGGAAGGAAACAAGCTCGGAAGCATGTCAGGGACGCGCGCGATTTCAACAACATCGAGACGCGAGCTGTCATCAAGTTTCTTTCCCCCAGCAAGGCAAGGCGCCGAAGGCAATCCACGCCATTCTGACAGAAACATTAGCTTCTTTCCTTCCTGGTCGGGCTAAGGACTTATCAGCACCCCTGTATTGTTTGTAAGGGAAAAGTTAAAAGATTGCGACGTCACGAAACTTCGACGATGTATCGGAAAAATTTAATGCGCTATACTCTTTGTACTCTTAAGTAGTAATTTGATCATTACAAAAATAAACTTGGAACAACTATGCGCTTTGAGTACTGCACGTAAGTCCCTGTCATGTTTTTCCCCATTTCGTTTGGTCGAATTTAAGTACAGCATAATGCGTTGTCCGGCTGCCCGTTCCTTTATCACAGACGATCCTTAATTATTTCGCCATATCTGATTCAGCGCTACGTGACGCCGGCAGTTGTTCTAGTGTTGTAAATGAACCTGATACACGAACATAAATCGTATAGTATGAGCGTGAATGTATTATTGTTACTGTACAGATGAGTTGAGGAACTGTATCGCGTGGTCGGCTAGTGGTATTTTGAGTAATCATTTCGTAGGTCGTTTACTGTTGTTGAGCGTTAATTTTTAAAAGAAGTGGGTAGCTTAAAAAAACCGGTCTGGATGAAAAATTATAAAAAAAATTGGATTGATAAGTGAGTGTAAATTGTATTAACTGCGCCTATTACCTTCGACTGTCGACTAAATAAGCGGTAGCTGTCGGCCATACTTATTTCCATTTTGGAAAATAAAGGAGGCTAAAAACAGAAACTAAAGAGGCGTTTGTGGTATCACACTCTCCACGTTAATTATGCTTGTGCAACGCTGTCGGTGAGGGTCGAGTGATACTGCAATATCGTTTGTGAAAATACGATGCATCACTTGAACGTTTATTTGGCATTAAGGCCTCAGAAGCTGTGATAAATGTTCCCTTCGTGTTACACATCTAGAGGTGAAGGCAACCTGAAATTGGACCGCAGTATGTTTTGCATGTAAAATATAAATGGTTATAGTTCAGTCACCGGTAAAGAAATAGACCTGTAATATTGTAATCAAGGGTTTAGAATCACCAGAAAGCCCCGAGCAATTTAAATTCTCAGAACCCTGTTGCATTTCGTTGTCTTGCCCAAGAAAGAATGGAGTTCTACCTGAGCTCGCCCAGTATACCTTCATGGCCTGGACAGGGACAGCTTTACCGTATTATCGTATGTCACTTCTCGCTGCTATTACTCCGCGAGTTTAGGCTGTCGGATAGACGAGCTACGTTAATACGACAAACGAGCCGACAAGAAGTGACAACGGATAATTGTCAGATAAAATAATGATCTTGTATTATAATTATGATCAATCTTAAGCTTTTAGTAATAGGCTGTCTGTTGCAGCTTGCCGGCTGGGTTGACGAATTGCGCCAGGAACTGCAGAACGATGAGGCAGCAGATACCCTGGAAGCGGCGGAGAGGTTGCTAGAGCAGTGTGGACAGCAACGAGACTCCTCGTTGGACGCGTGTGTTAGCACCATCGCACGGGGCGAAACTCTGCTACAGGAGCTGCGGTGAGTGGTCAGCCATGTCTAAGAATACCTGCTGTCTTTTGACAAATTAGATTCAGTGACTTATTTGAAGGACGAGACAGAACTGAAGAGGTGGCATGTAGGATTTGTGTATAAATCGGCATTGACTAGGACATGAGCCAGCGCATTGACCTGGGCATGTTACGGGTCACAAAAATGTCGCCGAACTTTGAACATGCCATTGTATAATGATTGCATTTAGCATGTTATGGATGCAGTTTTATACTGGTACTTAACAGATAAAATGAAATTAAATTAAGCGGTTTGGCCCATTACGGAGGTTAAATTGAGCAGATGAAGGTCGCAGGATTGTCATTAGAGGCTTCCTCCTCCTCCTCCTCCTCTTCTTCGTCAACAGTTGTGATGTCTGATGTTCAGGGTCTTGGAAATGTCGGCTTGTATTTTGAAGCTTCCACTTGGGTTTTTATGCTTCTTAATAAACAAAAGAACTAATCCTAGCAGAGAGCGTTTCTAAGAAAGGAAGTCATTTGCTAGATGCTTCTTCATACAGTTTTCAAACAGAAATTCAGAATATCCGGTGTAAGAATTACCTGCGACTTAGCAAAACCTGTAAACGGATATCTTTTCTGCTTTTCTGCAGAGTAAGAATTCAAACTGTGTGGACAGTGGTGCACGTGAATACGTTGAGCCAGTTGCATTCGTGAGGGTATCAGAAATCAGTACATGGAACAGCCCTCATTGCACGCCCTCACCCCGTTCCCGACGTTCGATCTTTGGGACCAACGGTATAGCGGCAGAACTGCTGGCAAAAGTGACTTTACTTAATCAGACTGCACTAAAACCTTCTGATTTAATCTAAGTTTGGGTGTGCTTATGGCCACTGTTCTGCTCGTATAACGTGTAGCTAACTGTTATGGCCTCCGAGGTCATAAAGTGTGGAACAGCGGCGGTTAACATGCAGTGGAAACTATGGGCACGTGACGCGGACATTAAAAAAAGGGGTGGGGGTGGGGGGTGGTGGTTTCTCAACTCGGACCACACAGGTCAGATAGGGACAAACTGAATTTAAGGTCTTCATAACCTCAGTTTCAGGCAACATAGCGTGACGTGTTTTAGTGACAGTCGTTGCAGGTTTTTTGCTTGCGTCCTACAACCGTTGCTACTAATAATTCATAAACAGACAACACTCAGCCATTGCTGACCCTATGGTTTGTTCTGTGGTTTAATTATCGGAGTGGGAGAAAATTCGGCCCTTAAGAGAGACGAACTAGCATTTGGGTAGAAGCTAAAGTTTTCTCTGTATACGCCACGAAGCCATGTAGGGGAGTAGGGGTGGCGTATTACTACTACTACTACTGCTGCTGCTGCTGCTGCTGCCGCCGCCGCCGCTACCGCTGCTGCAATTGAGTTTTCACTTCGTGGCCGTAGCCAGTACACTAGTACAGACAAAACAAATAAGAATAAATATACATAAACGAAACAGCACAAAGTCACAGTACAGACAATACACAACACAGTAAATACAAGTACACATATTACCAAAACACCCACGCATTACAAAACAAGTTACAACAACCACACTACAAGAGACACACCAAATGAAATAGTCACGATAGAATCAAGTACCCTCGGTATGTCATCCTAATGTAAGGTAAAGCAGTCCCGTTACAGACCTGGAGTGGCCCAGAGGGTTCCAGGAAGTTAGTTTCCCAGATTTCATGACAACGGCACAGGATGGTGGTAAGGTTGTCAGGCTTACGCACCGGCCGCCTTTACCCCCAGGAAATGCTCCTGGTACTAATTTCTCTTAGAGGCTGAGTCGACCCCAGGACCATAGTGCGATCGGAAGGATTGTGTGTCAATGAAAAATGACACCAGCTGGGATCGAACCAGCGACCTTCCGATTTGTAGCACAGCACCTTAACCACTGTGCCACCGCGATCCCCATGTCATCCCAATGTACATGGTACTTTTGTTCCCAAGAATTTCACCGTAACTCCACTTCAAAACAAAATCGCTTCACATAAATCACGCCAGCTCACTCCACATCACTTCACTTATTTATACTGTCCCCACCTGAATTCCCTTGCTTGTAACTACATTCTGAACCCTCTTTCTAGTCGTGTTTAGTTTACAGGGGAAAGACGCTCTGCACCCGATTTAAAGCGCTTTCCTGACCTTCTCTGTATGGGTCCCAACACACCGCTCCATACTCAGGTATCGGTCTCACTAGTGCCGTATAAGCTGAACGTTTCGTATTACGAGCATTATGCACCTTTTTGAGTATACGCATTATGAAATGAAGTGCCTTCCATGCTTTTCGTAGTGTATAAGTAACATCTGCCCAGTTTAGATCGCTGCGTATAATTATTCCTAAATATTTAAAGCTACTTGCCTCCGGGATTAATTGATCCCCAAAATAATACCATATTCTTTTCTTCACACTAGCTTTTGGGAAGCTTACTGCTTTATTTTTGCCTGGATTTATCATCATTTCGTTTACTACCGCCCATACCCCTATGGCTCCACTCATTATTAATATCTGATCTAGATGGAGGTGAGTGGTTAACATCACACCCCGGCCGCTTCACCCCTGGGAATGAAACTCGGTGTCCGTTTAATAGAAAGCTGGGTGGGCCCCTCAGCCGGACTAGACTTTAAGAAATGAGCAAACTCTCTTGTCCCAACCGGGATTCGAACACCGGTAGTGAAATTTAGGTGGGGAAAAAAGTTAGTAATGAGAAGTGTTGTAATGTGAAGTCTTCACCTGATCTTGGGGTGATCAGATGTAGGATGAATTGGAAGTGGGGGGGGGGGGGGGGGGGGGGGGCGGGGGGGGGGGGGGGGAAA
>Ga0123354_10019609_pt1 | contig 10618 bp, 5 predicted proteins | sample TergutLab28metaG_2_FD_97872 | JGI IMG/M metagenome (GOLD analysis project Ga0123354, IMG submission 97872) | Labiotermes labralis P4 segment gut microbial communities from Petit-Saut dam, French Guiana - Lab288 P4 | ecosystem: Host-associated > Arthropoda: Insects > Digestive system > Gut ...
TAGTTTTATTGTTGGTGTGGGAGGGGGGGGGGGTGGGGGGTTTGGTTTAATTATCAGCTGGGATACTGGGTATTCTGATGGTTTTACTGGTTTTGCTACGTCCGTCACGAAATGTCGGGATAGAACGTCAAATTGCTTGTACACCACAACCTGTTCCTTTCACACCATTTCCAATTCAGGCGACTTTAGTTACAGGTCTACCATTCGACATCGCATGGACTGATTATGACAGGGCCGACATGTGAGCCATAAATAAATAAAGTAGAAATGTGCCTGTACACGCCACGGAGGGGTGTGGAAGAATGGAGGAATTGTTCCACTCAATCTTAATATAGCCACTACAAGGAGGCGAGTGGTCAGCTTCAGGCTCTTACAGCTTTACCCCAGTACATGTTGAGTAGACAGCTGGGAGAATCCCAGGAACGGTCCGAAGGCTTCGGAACATAGGAAATCTAGTAGGTTGGCCCTGGCGGCAATGAAACCAGGATTACTGGGTTGTCCAGCCCACAGCCTTGCCACTAGATCCATTTTGCCATCCCGGCCCCACAAATAAACAAGAAAATAAGAAAATGATGCTATAATCCTAATCATTAAATGCAAGCAAGAAATGTTACTACGATAGGAAACGTGGTCTCTCTCACCAAAGACGCGATGAACAACGTGGCCGTTGTGTCACTGCAGAATAAAGTGCGCACCTTAAACAAAGGAAAATATAACTACTAACTTTGACATCTCGTGGTGCCACGTGACAGGAAGCATGCTACAAATCGAGAGTAACTTCAAACATGGCTCTCAGAGTCTCTGGGTCGCGGTTTGAATTTCTACGTATTATTCTGCTGTTGGCAGGTTCTGACATCTCATGAGGACTAAGTATTTCCACTTCAGAAATTTGAGTTTCCTCATTCCATCCAGTAATGTATTAATTATGAGTAAAAGCTACATCAGAATTCCTACCAATTCAGTGCTTAATGACTGCCGTTTGATTTCTACCATTGACCGACTGCCGTCGAATCTGACGGTTCAACATCATGTCTGTGTTGCCGGTATTAAGGTTCTTTGTGCTTTCCTCGCTGTAGTTCAGAAATGAAAGGTGGCAACTGTGGCACGGACTCGCAGTGCACAAACCCTCCACCACGCCTGTGTACGAGTGGATGCTTCAGTTCTTCGAAGCACAGATATGGGTAAGGCCTTATCACTGACTTCACGTATTTTATCTTTATATTCGAAAATTAATCAGGACTACGTCACAGCTCACTAAGTCCAACAGGCTATCGTACACAAGGTTACTGGTGGCTAAAGTGTGTGGTGCCAGCCTAATTGTACTTTGGATCCACACAAGTATAGGTTGCAAGTTCATATCTGCAAATTCGAAAAATTATATTTAAAAACTGATGCGACTTTGGGACTGTATTTTAAATTTTTATTACAATAATTCCTCAAGTTTTTTATTTCGCTTAACTAACTTCGTAAGCATTTAATTAGAATTGAATTATATCAATATGAATAAGGCTAAGGTCCGAAATTAAGCTGTAATGACGTAGTAGTAACGGCAGCAAGAGTAGCAAGCAACAGCAGAGTAGTAGTAGTAGTAGTAGTAGTAGTAGCAACAGTAGTAGTAGTAATAGCAGTAGCAACAGTAGTAGTAGTAGCAACAGAAGTAGTAGAAGTAATAGCTGTAGAAACAGTAGTATTAGTAGTAGTAGTAGTAGTGGTAGTAGCAGCAGCAGTAGTAGTAGTAGTAGCAGCAACAGCAGTAGTAGTAATAACAGTAGCAACAGCAGTAGTAGTAGTAGTAGTAGTAGTAGTAGTAGTGGTAGTAGCAGTAGCAGTAGTAGTAGTAGTAGTGGTAGTAGCAGTAGCAGTAGCAACAGTAGTAGTAGTAGTAGTAGTAGCAGCAGTAGGAGCAGCAAACACTGAAGTGTACGTATTTCACTTTTCCTTGGGACAAAGTGCCTTTCTACGATCGCTCACGTGTGCTGGCCGCCATCACTCTTGAGACTAAGATACATAAATAATATCTTAGCTGACGCGAGTTGAGAGGCGCTGGCAGTAACAGTGACCAAAAGTAATTGTTTATTGTATGGAGTCTGAACACTTCCACTCGTTAGTACTGGCGTAATGGGAAAACTTGGAACCATATCATTGTGTGGGATTCAAAAATTGAAAAACAGATAAGACAGGTAAGATAGGTTACATTAAGGAACTGCAAGAGGTTCTGAGCAGACCTCAGATCCTACTTTACTGTTGTGCTGATTTATGTCTATAAGCATTATTACTACATTATTACATTCTATTTTTCCCCAAATTTATTATTTATACTCTACAATTTTACATCTGGCGGACATACCGTAAAATGTTTCGCATCGATACCGTGTTTATATACCATGTAAAAACTTACAAACAACAGGCAGTGCGTAAAGTACAGGGTCCGGCAGAAAAACCTGGCGATTTTTAAGTTACAATAACATGAAAAGTATACTGTCTTTTTACGTGAATTTATTACTAAAATTATCTTTATCTCAAAACATTTTAATTACAATATTCACTTCCTGAATGTAGTGTCTGCGAGGTGGCGTCCCTTGTTGTCAGCACATTCCCGCAGGCGGAGGACTTCTGACAAAAGCCTGACGCAATCGTTCGATGTTCTCAGGAGATCTAAGTGAAGGCTCTCTTCCTGGGCGTTTTCTTTTTTCGGCAGACTCTGTTCCTCTGAAGTTTCTCAACCACAACGGTACAGTATTGCGACTAGGGACACTGTCGATCCGATGATAATTGAAGTGCCGACGAAATATTCGCTGAGTCACAACAACAGAATAGAAATACGTCTCCACAGCGAAAGCCCGATGCTGTACAGACCAGAGCTCCATGGCAACTGAAATGCTTTGAGTCTCGCTAGAAGGGCGCTCAAGGACAAATTCCCCACGCCAACGATTCCACTCACAGCTGTATTGCCAAATCGTCAGGTATTTCTGCCGGACCCTGTATGTATAATCTCTCACCGTATCAAATATCGTATTAATCGTTACTTCATGCGATCAAATCGAGAGTTAAAAACCATTTTCACGTAGTATGCATCTCGTTACGTTACATTCTACATACATAAGTCCATGGGACAGAGACTTTCTTGAGAAGTTGATTTTTGAATAACCTCCTCACCTCTCGTAAAAACGAAAGTATAACTAACGTTTTCACAAACTAACCACTTTAACTTGTCCTACGAAATTTTAATTTTAGCAAATTTCCTCACACGTTATTTCTTGAAGATACATTTTTATATAAATCTCACATGTATTCGACGTCTGCTTCACAATGTGACCATTCCAGTCATGCCGATAAGAAGTTTGTACGTCAAATCGAGCGCCTCGCACCGCTGCTGCTGAAGAAGTATAACAAGCCGTCGTGACTAGAAAACTGTTACAGACTTTTCGACGGAACTTCCGTCACTCATTACTTAGCTACCGACACAGCATTGTATTCTAGAAGACTTTAATCTTCGATTATGTTGCTACCTTTTACTATTCAGCATGGATGTGTGCCACCTCCAATAACAACTGTAAATGCAATGTACTGGGGAGCAGAAATATACACATTTCTAAGTGATATAAATCATATACTTTCCAGATTGTAACAGTTGTAAAATGGTCAGGAGAAAGTATTTGAAAATTAATTAAACGACACATATATTAAAAATGTTATAGCTTCCGCCATCGAGTGGCACATGTTTTGGAAGTCGTGTAATTATTAGTTTTGTACTGCGAACATGAATGAGGGAGAGAATGTATGTAATTACTTCAGTAATGACTATAATAAAGTTAAATTCCAGACAAGCTGTAATAATTGTAATTCATTAAAACCCTTTCAAAAACAGAACAATCAAAATTAAACATAAAAGCAATAAAAATGATGCTGTCGTTAAAATTTAAATATCTCATCCCCCCACCCCACCCCCACCCCCTCCCTACGATTCACAACGTTCGTTTGGTCTGTGGAGCAGTCAGACGTAATAAATGCTACTCGTTTTCCCGTATAGAGTTTCATCTATATAAAATAGCGTTCAGTGGTAAAACAGTATTTTCATTGTAGCTGTGCTGACGCCGTGCTGATGACGAACAGAAACATCACAAAGTGTCAAGACAGAGTGTCATAAGGATTAAGAAATGTGTGTCCAAAACGGTTTTCGAAACATCACTACTGACCTGAAGAGAATCTACGCTTCTTCACAGACAATAGAAAAGGGGCCAAAACGTTTTGGTGTGTTGTGAAAATCGTTGTATTGTAGGTTGTAACTCCTTGTGGATTGGCACATAATTACCGACGTCTCAAAAGAAATTGTTACCACCTTATTCTTTAGCTAAAAGAAAGAGCTGGCTGTTTCCAATGGTTGGATTTGTCTACGAAACTACACTGCGTCACAGCCCCGAAGACGGCATTCTTCATAGTCACTGCAATGACATTAAATACATAATATTTAAAACGCAAAATAAAATGCTTTTTATTTTGAAAAATGGCCGAAACATGTGGCATGCGTTGAGGAGACAAATAAAATCTGTTGTGGTTGACGGAAACGTTCATCAGTTGTTAACCAGGTGTAGCATAACGGGGAAGAAAAGCACAAAAATTGTCACAGCGACGAAAATATCAATGCACAATGTGACTTACTGAAAACTAATATAAATGCTCATTTTGTTTACTGACGGCACAGTGGATGGAGAGCTATTGGTAGATTTTAAGTCGGTTCAAGCCACGTATGCTGAACCGCCAGCAAAGTAGGTTGATCCAAATAACAGCGCTTGTCAGTGCCTTGAACAAACCGCTGCTAGTACAGGGGAGAACTATAACGGCTAAGTGGAAATTGTATTGGAATAAGAAATTGTGATCAGACAAAGTAAGCGGTTACTGGATTAACTTAAGGGAAAGAGACGATAATATAATTTGAAAGAGAAAAACTCTCTGTGGCGCTTAATTTGGAGGAGGCTATGGACCAGTCGCAAGACAGACTACGCAATGAATAAATGGCCAGACACAAATGGAGTCCGGCTTTGTTTCTGGGATTACCTCAAGTCGCAGGTTTGCTTTTTTAAAATATAAACGTCTGCAGTAACGCAATGGACAATAGTGTAGATCTATCTACACACAAATGCTAAGGGTAGATGAAAGGGAAAAGTCTGCTTGCTACAAACATGTCTTCATACAGACGGTGGACGCAACAGAATAGGGTCTTTAGGCGTGTTCACAAAATTGCCTAGAGCGACTATTAGCTTTGTCATTTCAGTCTGTCTGCATGTCTGCATGAGTCCGTCCGCCCACCCGCATCGAACACCTCTGCTCCCAATCGACGAAATTTAATGATATTTGATATTCGAGTATTTTTCGAAAATCAGTTGAGAAAATTTAACTGTTATTAAAATCTGACGAGAATAAAGGGGACTTTACATGAGCTGTGTACATTTATATCTTGCTGAATTATTCTTAAGGTGTGAAATGTTTCAATCAAAAGACATAGAGAGAATCAAAACAAACATTTTATGTTCAGTAACTTTTCGTCGAAATTCGTGCGATTTATGAGATGATGTCGAAAAATACGGCAGAGCGAGACAGGTCATAGAAGACAGTACGGAGCACGCGCTTTGCATGCTGGATAAATAAGGCTACAGACAAAACACACTCGGTAGATGTAATACGTATTGCTTTTCCACGACAACAATGGGTACGGGAAGGCGCCTCAGCGTTACGTTTATAAGTTTATTGCCCGTCTATTTCGCCCATGTTATCAGGCTTGCCAGACAAACTACACAGTAATTTCACGTCAGCTGAAACTTCCTTTGCTATGCACAACGATCGTAACAGGAATAGCGACATTTGGACTGTTCGACCTAATAACATTCTATGTAACATTTTCATGGTTACCGGTTTTGACGCAATAATGTTAGCAACGGAATAAGGACCTGCATCAATTATTGCTGTGTACAACCTGCTTTATGAAGTCAACATCAAGAAGGCTCTATTCAATGCATGTCATTTTATACAGAGTTATTTTCACTGTGGACCTTGACACGTCAGAGCCAGAACGTCAACCTTCGCTGTGTAGCAACTGATGCCGTCAGCAAAACGTCGCGCAGTCCCATGTTAATGGGCGACTGTGCTTTGCAGGGACGACGAGGTTTATCTGGCTACGCAGAAGTGAAGTTATGAACAGGTCTGAAATTTCCATGAGCGGGGTTCTTCTTAAAATGGACATTCTGTACATGTTATAGTCATGAAATCTTCACTGTTTACGAAGATCTGGTCTTAAACTTCGAAGGCTGGTATTAGGTAGGTAGGTTTTCACCCCTTTTATAGGCCACGAAGGTCCTTAGGGTGAGTAGAGGTATAGCTCTACTCTTTCTAGGACTTCGGCACTCTATATAGGGGTGGGAGATCAGCCCCACGACCCGGCCGCCTCTACCCCCGGGAAAGACCCGGTACCCATTGTACAGGAGGCTGGATGCGTCCCAGGGTCGGTCTGGATGGGCGGAAAATCTCGTCCCCACCGGGATTCGAACCCGGACCCTCCCGAAGACTGGTATTATATTTGTGCAAACAACGCAACACATTTTATCAGGCTACAAAAGTAGACATGTTCCTTTGTGACTCACATAAATTTGACGTTACTCTGTTCCATTTAACACTTTCATTTGAAAAGGGGAATGCGGTGGATAAAACGAATGTACAAGTTGAATTGTCAACATTTTGTGTTAATGCCCATTGCTGAGCTTGTGAAGTCATGCAGAGAACTGCCCATTTAGGTCGTGTACTAATGCATTAGAGTGTAGTTAATGCACAACGGTCGAAACCTAACGATAATCTCTATCCTGTGAATTACTATTTCCACAAATACCACACATCCTCTTTTTGCGTCCAATTGTAGTGTTCCAGTACAAAAGCGATCTTACTAGAAGTGCCAAAAGCCAGGAAATTCTAATTCTAAATTTTACTCTAGAGGACGTTAATCTCTATTTTTCTATTCTTTCCGTTCAAAGAAACAAGGTAAGAATAAAATTTCGGCAACATCTTTCCGTTTTATCCGCACCAACAATGTATTCATAGTTACTACACGTGTGTGCCCAACGCTTGGTAGAATGTTACGTGGGATTCTTCCATTTCTTCTTATTCTTCTTCTTCCATTGGCACTACAGCCCACTGTGGGCTTTGGCCTGTCGAAAAATGTCCTTCCATTTTTTCCTACCTGCCACCAACTCTCTCCATCTTCTCACTCCAAGCACTTGAAGATCTCTTTCTACTTCCTCTTTTCATCTTTTCCCATTTCTTCCCCTTCTTCTCGCCCCTTCCAGTTCTTGAGGGGATTCTTCCACTACTCATACTTTACTTTATTATTCACTGCAACGTATTAAGTATTTTATTGGATCTACATTTTATTTTTCCTCCTTAAGTATAACAATAAAATTGTTACCGGTTGAATAGTAACGTACCGATGCAGCCTCTTCCTCAGTTTACCTTTTATATTGTTCTAGTATCGCCTGATGTTGGGCGTAATTAACTGCCGAAACATGTCGTGTATGTGATGAATAAATGAATGTTAGGGCATTTGTTGCGTTGTACTAATCATATAACATAAATACGTACAAAAGAACAATTTTCTTTTGCAGAAACTCTAACCAACCGTATCCAGCAGGTTTCTGGCAAAGTTAGTGGACTTTCTGAATCCGTTGGTGTACTTCGGAAGCAATGTAATACTTTGTTTAGGTGACAGCGCCTACTTTCGTGCTTATAGAGCTGTTTAGGTGACAGCGCCTACTTTCAACTTTATAAGACTTTTTAGGTAACAGAACCTACTTTGATGGCTAAAACCAATTTAGGTAACAGCACCTACTTTTATGCACGTAAACATTCTTATATGACAGCACCTATTTGCATATCTATAAACCTATTTAAATGACAGCACCTACTTTCAACCTTATAAGACTGTTTTAGTTGAAAGCAGCTACTTTGATGGCTAAAAAATTGTTTAGGTAACAGCACCTACTTTGATGACTATAAACCTGTTTAGGCAACAGTACCTACTTTAATGCATGTAAACCTGCTTATGTGACACACCTACTTTGATGTCTACAAACCTTTTTAGGCGACATCAGCTACTCTGATGCCTGTACCTCGATCAGATGCACCTACTCTGATATATACGAACGTATTAAGGCAACGGCAACTGCTCTGATGTCTGTAAAATGTGAATGGATGAGAATCTAAGGAAATTTATCACAGAATAATGACTATAGATTGTACAGACAGAAATGTTATAGTCGTGTTAAGATATTCTACAACAGGGGAGCCAGGAATAAAAATAAAATTCGCTTTCTTTGTTGCGGGAAATGGAATAAGGCGCGATATTGGAATGAATACGTACGTACATGGCATTTTACACATAATATATCTATGATTTCAATAGTTGTTCTAACAGAAGCACTAAATTAATTCCTACAACATAACCAGGCGACACATTTCCGTAACATAACTTCAACGCCATAATAAAGTTAAAACTTCAGAACGTAATGGCGCCAGCAATACACTGCCATTCCATGGTCATATCGAAGGAACAGTCTGCATGACAGTGTCATAAAACTAAGGTGTGAGTACTATTTGTTCAGCAATACCGTGCAGCCTCTTTCCATTCAAGCAGCATCATTTCTACTTCTAGGCTAGCATAGCTTCCTACGTTGTATGACTGTAGAACAGAGCCACAGACGCTAGATGGCTCTGTAGATTGTACAAATATACGAATACAGTGCATGTGCTAATGAAGTCCAATCAACCGCCTAGAATCGGGTCCATTAAGCTAATATTACCCTCACCCCAACGCCGAAGTACATCCCCGCATTCCATACAAACACAGTTTCCTCTTGTCTAAATCCTCCACACAAATTTTGCGACAAATGAGAGGAGTCCTGGCCACCGACAAATTCGAATTCGACTTCTAAAACGGACGGTTAATTTTACGCATCATGTACTCTGTTACATACTCACTTATTTTCCGTACTGTTATTTGGGTAGCAGTTGGCTGGAATCTCTGTGATCAGCATGCCATTTCTGTGCACAATGCGATGAAGTGTGTTAAAAAATGTAACATGAACGTAAAGGAAATTACAAAGCTTACATAAAGGAGCCATTTAAAGCTCAGTTGTAATTGTATGCATCACGTGACGTAACATTAAGAAATTCTAGATTTTGCGCGCACAGTGCATGATATGTATTACCTCTGATTCGCTACAATAAACACAGATTATCATCGCCAACTGACCGCTCTCTTTAATCATCACAGAATTATTCCTTGTGACGCCGGAACTGGAGTTCCATATATACGAGATCTACACAGACGGCAGTCTTTAGAGCGCCGATTTTTAAACTAACTACAGCAGTCTCCTCCATACATGCATGTCAATAATTCACGATTTCAATTAGTTCGGAGTCCTAACTGACAGATATTGTGCCTCATATCCTAAAGAGGGTACCTGCTTCTATGTAATCCGAAGTATCATTGCCGTTTATGCGACAGGCCGTCACTGGTATACGTGCTAGTTAAAATCAATCCGACCCAAACAGTTACATCTTGTTTCTGCAGTGAAACTACACAAAATCACTAAAATCAAATCCAGCTACCGCCAGTTTGAGTATCTTTCCAATACAGTAGGACAAATTGTATCACTTACTGCTGCTCTCATTCTGATTTATATGATGACGCACAGTTTGATTTCCTGAAAATTAAATGAACTTGGAATGATTAAGATCACTATTTTGAACTTCATTAACGGATTTACCGGTAGTTTTGATACACATAACAGACATTAGTGTGTTTTGTTAAGACACTGGACATTGCTGGTTGACAAAACCAACGTGCCTGGAAATTGTTAGTTTGGAAATAATTCTGCACAAAAGTACAATATTTGGTTCGTAGTGAAGAACATCTAACACAGCTGACACTCGCCGCTTTTTATTACCCACTGCTTCAAATGCTATACAAACATTCACCTTATCAGGATTTTACTGTAAAATACTTGTTACATTTCGAAGGGTCACATTACACCACAATCTTTCAACGGAAACATCCGCTTTAGGGAAAATGTAAACGTGTTACTACCAATAATGTGCACACGTGTTACAACCAATCTATGTGCACATGTGTTACTATCACTAAATGTGCACGTGTTTCTACCAGTAAAGGTGCACATGTGTTACTACCAATAAATGTGCACTTGTGTTACTAACACTAAATGTGCAAATGTTACTACCGATAAATGTGCACATGTGTTATTACCAATAAACGTGCACATGTGTTACTACCAATAAACGCGCACATGTGTTACTACCACTAAATGTGCACATGTGTTTCTACCAGTAAAGGTACAGATGTGTTCCTACCAATAAATGTGCACGTGTTACTACAAATAAATGTGCACATGTTACTACCAGTGAATGTGCACATGTTAGTATCAATAAACGTGCCCATGTGTTACTACCACTAAATGTGCACATGTGCTTCTATCAGTAAAGATGCACCTGTGTTACTACTAATAAATGTGCACATGTGTTACTGACAATTAATGTGCACATGTGTTACTACCACTAA
>Ga0123354_10019610_pt1 | contig 10618 bp, 3 predicted proteins | sample TergutLab28metaG_2_FD_97872 | JGI IMG/M metagenome (GOLD analysis project Ga0123354, IMG submission 97872) | Labiotermes labralis P4 segment gut microbial communities from Petit-Saut dam, French Guiana - Lab288 P4 | ecosystem: Host-associated > Arthropoda: Insects > Digestive system > Gut ...
GTTTATTTTTTTTTTTTGTTTTTGGTAATTTTTTTTTTTAAAAATGTGATTTTATTTGTGATTTGGGTTATAACATTAGGTTTTTTTTTTTTTTTTGGTTGTTTTTAAGTTGGATTTTGAGTTGTGGGGGGGGGGGGGGGAGACACCTCCGGACAGATTTACAATACACGGTGTTAGGAGGTGTGTGCGTATTACGGGTTTTTAAAGAGGCTCAAGTAGGCGCCAGTGTGCTCACGTGTTCGCATTATTGTAAGGATGAATAGTTGGCTTTGAAGTACCTGTAAATGATTATTAATACATTGTGCCCTCATTTGCATTTCAAATACTTTCGGGTTCTTTATTTTTACACATCCGTGGTAGTTATATCATATTCTTGACGTTGCGGTCTGTGATTTGTTGGTCATAATAGTCGGATGACGGAAGTTTATTTTGGTTAAAATATTTGTATTAGCCAAAGAGCAATCTGAATACAGTGTAGTGGGAGGTTAAGGGTGTGGCTTTGTTTTAGTAGTTTGGATGATATCCAGGTCTGCCTCGTGTACGCCAGCCTCCGTCAGTGAATACAATTAGGGATCTAATCGGCAATTCTTGCCCCCGTTTTGAAAATTATTTTCAGTTTAGCATTTCGATTCTTCGCCCTTTCACTCACCTTGCTCAGCGTTGGTGGTGATTACCGTCTGGTTCCAGCTGATTTCTTGTTGACAACTCGCGGGAAATGAGGTCAAGTGTCGGGGGAAAGACAGGAAAGGCTCTGGGCCACAATGCAGCACAGCGACTTCCTAAGTACATTGTACTCTCGATTATCCGAGGTATTGCTGGGGAGGGGATACACGAATAATTGATGAACACGGATAATCCAAAACATACACTTCATTGAGCCACGAAGGAAAAATAAAACTCTAAATTATTTATTATTCAGTATATAGCGTACGCTTGTTGTTCGCGTAAACAGTCTATGATTTTTGTCCGTATTGAGGATTCTGGGTGCTAAACCATGTTATTTCCCGCATTCATCATCAGTCATTAGCCACTTATGATCATGGACGGATAATCCCCTAGCCGAATAATTGAGAATGCTCTGTATTAAAGTAAACCTTGCTGACTGACCCTTCGCTGACGGTGCTGAACTTTGATTCCGGTAGAAACGCTGGTGTTTCACTGTTTCCTATCATGTAGACCAGATGTCTATCACCCCAAGGTGTCCCAATAGCAAAAGTGACGAAAACGTGGGTGGTTTTTTCCCCTGTTTAATCAGTAGGCCAGGTGAAATCCGTTTGCGGACATCTGTTACAAATTTGTTTGTTCCGTGCATTATTGTGAAGTAAATTACTCATGTAACACCAACAACTGCAGTATGCTGTGATTTATGCATACAGTCTTTTACACAGCTCCTACATGTTTCGGCGCTATTATCTCACCATCTTCAGGGAGCCGACACCAGATATCTTTAATGCATACAGCAGTACAATAGGCCACAATAAACATACATATGTTGTTTTATCAGTAGTACAGAATTTTACAGGCTTTGGTTAAAATTGTATGCTTAAATATAATATATTGGTAAACAATAACATGGCTTGTTTTTAAAATGGTCAGAATTTGTACATATCTGCGTTGTAATTATTCGTTGTATAAAAACATACCTTCATCCTTGACCCAAATGGATCTCGTCCCTTTGTGGTGTTAAATTAAGATGTCCCCAAATTCAAGCCGTTGTATTGTACCAGAAATGCAACTTCACGTGAAATGTAGGGATTTTAACATTTGCTTGGCATTGTCACTGTCAGGTGAGTGTGTAAGTCTCTACGGTAAGGACGTCTGGGAATAACGTGCTAAGGGTGTTTTCGGCTTAGGAGGGAGGGAGGTGGAGAAAATAGCATAATGAAGTGCGTCGCAGTTTGTTGTCTAGCCAGACACGATTTGGGTGATGAACTGGAATACGAGAAGGACGGTACGTGTACCACGCACAGTAGAAAAGGGTATGTAGTGTAGGCCAGAGTATGTTTTGGTTTAAGCGCGGAAGGAGCCGACACCTGGAACACCTTTTCGTGGATGTAAAAACAGAATTATATCAAATGGATAAGGGGCGAGGGTGTGACCACGACTTAAATGTGTCCGATTTGAGGTGTCAGCAGTGTTGTTGATGAAGATCAGAGTCTCCGGGAATATGCCGTATCGACTGGTAGTCACCGACGTTTCGGATGTGTTTGTTGCTTCCGTTTTAACGATATTTCACCCTTTCTTGGACTAACCAGAAGAGTTAACTTCAGTGTTCAAATAATTGAAGGTCGACTGACGGTGTCTTGTGAGAGCTGAGGATTCCGTAATGGCATGCAATGTCTTCATCAGCTGAGCCAGGGCTCTGCACCTCGGACTTTGTTCTCAGTGTCCGGAGAATAAAACATCGTGGAAGTCGTGGCCCCTCGTGTTTGATGGCGTTCCCATTGTTTACTGGGTTGAGTGAGGTTGCCACGTCTGCCGGCCATGTAGTGGAACCTCTTTATTTATAAGCTGTAACACAACCCGTTGGCCTTGACTTGGGGACGATGCTCTTCTGTTCATCTCCAGATTACAGGAGCCGAGCTATCCATAGTCCATTGTTAGGTAAGTCTTTGGTTTCGTGATAAACGTGGTTAAAGGATGAGATTGGTAATCTGCTTGCAGGACCGTACAGTGATTTGACCGGGTGGAGGAATTGTGCCTGTCACTTGTATACAGTCAAATGTACGTAGGATTAGTGATGTTCAGCGGGCTGAAAAAGATAAGCTAGTGCAGGTCTACTCAACCTTTTTATGTGGTGTGGGCAACTTTGGCCAAGTGTCGTTACTCGCAGCATATTTCTACAAAATGAAGTAGTAATGTAATGTCTGTCTTCATAAATCAATAGCTCATAAGTTTTCAAAATTTCTCGGCGTTCTGTCATGGCTTTACCAGGGGAAGGGTTAAAAGACGTTTTCTCATTTAAAATGTCTCCACGGCCATGTTGCCTGCCGGCTGCAGGTTGACGGCACTGTGCTAATGCATACAGTTGGGCCATAATTATGCCAGCCTAGTCTCTCTATGTATCAGAGAGAGATGGAATTTTTTTCAGAACCGAACACAGGTAGGAGTAAAACCTGACGCCCCGAGGTCCACAGAATGTCACCGTTACCAATCGCGCATACCTGTAGATTCATGTTTCAAGTTTAATTGCATATTTCACGAAATTGTTGGGGTTCATCGGTATGGATTTTGGTGTAACTGCTCAACTCTCAATAGATATCTGCGTTTGTCTTTTGGAGAAAGTAATTACAATGGGGTGGTTGGACGCGAGTAGTTTAGTGGATGTAGTAGGGCTACTTACGCTACGGGCAGGATGACCGAGGAATCGTGGTTCGATACCCCCATTGGCAAGAGTTTTTTTTCTTTCTCCAAAATTTTCGGACCGTATGTGGGCCCACCCAGTCATCTATTCGATGGATGCCGTGACGTTCTTCTTCTACGATTGTAAACCGGCCGGGGCGTGAAGCTGGCCACTCACGTCCATGTATTGCTGACATTCAAAAAGGACTATTCTGTCTCTGCGCTTTACTTTTACTGTGCCAGCTTTTTACTCTTGGACAGTACATCAGCTTAAGAAAGTGTGCGAGATCTTGAACTTCGGGATTCCCTGCTAGCCATAGAAACCCTTTTATTGCGACTTGTGGGTACATTGCATGATCACGTTTATTGTTAGACCTTAGAAACGCGGCACGTTACTTTATCGTTGCCAGGTAACGTGTAAATTGAAAAGAGGTCTGCTAGGACCCGGTGGCAGAGAATCTCACCTTGATGTTACTGCTGTTAAAATCACTTTCAAGCCTCACCTCCAACATCGACACGTTTGAATTACCTGAGTGCTTCAGGGTCTTCCCAGCGGAGGATTATATCACCGTGCACTCGTACACAAATACCTTAATTAACTTTCATGGACGCAGGAGGTCATGATACAGTCTGTTTGCGTGCCTGCCCGTGTAAAGTTGGAAACGGTGGAGAGTTTTTTTATTACCAATTTTGGTGCTTGCATTAAGTCACTAGCATCTACCTCGTCGTCGTGACGCAGGAAGCTGTGAGGTGAGAGTGATGTTAGTGCTACTTGATGTGGAGTTCTGAGATGAAAGTTAGTACTTTGAAAAATGTATTCTGTCTTCGTCATTTTTACGTGGGTACGAATACATTTGAAGCATATGTTCGTATGGTGCTGAAACTTGGACACTTCGGAAAGTAGATTAGAAATACCTTGAACGTTTCGAACTGTGGTGCTGGAGAAGAATGGAGAAGATCAGTTGGAACGATCGTGTGAAAATTATTACAAAGAAGCAAGAGGAAACGAACATCCTACATAGAGCAAAACGTCATACCCTGCGTAGAAACGGCCTACTATAAAGCACGTTATTGAAAGAAAGATGGAAGGGACCGGAAAAACGAGGAAGACGATGTATGCAGGTACTGGATGACCTTAAGGAAGAGAGAATATACTGTAAATTGAAAGGGGAAGCACTAGATTACACTCTCTGGAGAACCCGCTTTGGAAGAGAGTATGAACTGGTAAGGCAGACAACGTGGTTAGCAGTTCACGTTAAATAGCTCACGCTGGGCGTAGCACCCGAACTGTCTGCAGAGTTTTGCTGTCTGCCACGTGGGTGTGAAGTACAGGGCAGACGAGAAATTTCAGCAGCCAACAGAACGATGAGTTACTCATTAATGACTTTCTCGCTGTACTGTCAACTAGTTGGCAACATTGATCACCCACTGTGATGGGCCGGCTGTCATGGTGCCGATAGCGCGAAAGTCGCAGAATTGCGAAGAATTCAGCCGAAAGCGTTAGCTATTTTGTCGTTACTGTCCTTACCCGCCCCCGCTTTGACACAGTAATATAAAAGGCCCTCTTTATGTACACACACCTAAGAAGGTACCCAGCTCTCAGTAGTTACATTAAGTGTAGGTGATCAGAAGCTATCTGTGATTGGCGAAGTTACGTAACGTACACACTAACTGTGAAGTAAATAACTAATTTCAAGCGGCTTGATCTCCCAAACGGACTGCTTGTTTTTACAATTATTGTGCCATTTTGAAGTCAATATGCTGCCACTTACGGTCATTTTTCAGCGCAGTCCCCAGCACTTCGCACACACTTGTTGCAACATGGAGAGCTGGCTGTACGATTCTTGGCCGAACTGGCGTTTATTTTAAGTGTATGATGTGAAACTATTACGTGCGTTTTGGGAGTATGCGTCAAGATCGTGCCTCGTTCCCAGGCATGAGGGTTTCTCTGTCCTGCGTAATACAAAATGAAGTCGGTGACTGATACAGCACGCGCCGTCGTCGTAACTGACAGCATCGTTGCCACTCGACTTATACGATACTGTAGCAGAAATGTCGTGTCCGTATGTTTCACTTCTCTAGCTGTGTTCTTCACATTCCAACCAGTGTATTACTCCACTGACCCCTATCCCCATAACGGGGTCACGTTTGGTATCTTAAGGTGGCAAGCAAGAGTTCCGTGCTCCCTAGCAATTGTGTTCTTCCGGATAATAACTCATGGTCCGTTTGTGCGGTGTTTATGAGAGGGAGGCGTTGTTTTTTGTTCTTGATGGTCAAAATAAAAACGTCTTTGTGTTTGCTCGAGGTCGATGGTGCAACTTTGCGGCCAGCTGCCCACGTTGAAGTCGTCGGTGTGTGCCGTTTACAGAGCGGCTCATGTAATTATTATACTGTCCGCGTCGATTAGGTCGACGGTAAAAATGCATGCCAGCTGCGAATGCATGATCACTAGTGTCTGGTCGTGGAAGCAGATACGTCAGCAATGGATGGGAATACGTTTTGAAGCGTTTCAGTATTATCGATTAAATTGTAAGAAATCCCATTCGTATACCGAGTTAATAGGTTAACAGATTAGTCGCCATTTTTTCATGTTTTCGTGTGAAGCGACAAGGAAGATTTCTGGACTCCAGAGATTAAAATTGAGTAAAAAAGGGTTGTAGGTAAAGTGAGTGAAAAATTTTCGTCTTTTTAGGCAACACCATCCCGTTGTGCTAGTCAGTAGCTATTCATATCCACACAAACACAATATTTTAACGCCGTACGTTCTTTATTTACCTTCCTGCAACGTTTTAGTCGTTTTCCTTTATTCATTTTATTCTTTAAATTCCATGCAGCTGGTTGCTCTGGTCACATAATTCCGCGTTTTTTATTTCAGATGGTACACAGCGAATTAATTTTTAATCTGCTGGGAAATTAAAAAACTGTGAAAAACGTACCCATTCTGCAGCGATAGTGAAGTGACGGCCACCCTATTTATGAAAAAAGGACGTCAGTACACATGCTCATGTTGATGTCAGAGTATTTCGCAGTAAAATGTCCATCAGCTGCAATTGCCTGATACGTAGCGAACACGAAATGTATGTGTCGATTATGCAAACGGTGCAGAGTTTTCGTCATAACTTCCCCGTATACAAGTCAAACACACATCCTATACAGTCGGGTTACTGTACGGACACGCCACGGCTTAACAGAGTTTAAATTTGCGCAACTTTAAAAATAGAAATGGAATAGTACCATTTTTGAAACACGGGAACGAAAATGAAATGAGACGAAGGCTGGAGAAGAATACTGGTGGGCGATAACAGGCGGCGGGGCGGTCATGCCGCTGCCGATCAGGCTCCAATGTGTTGGTGTTTGGATTTCGTCCGAACTTTCTTGTGTGTGCATACAATTGACTATATGTGTACAATTGACTATATGTGTACTCAGTTCCGCCTTAGCGCTGGACTTTACGGATCGTTTCTCTTGCGTGAGGCGGGGAGTACCAGTACGAACAAATTGCTACAGGATGCCACTTTGATTTTACAGCATGTCTGTTTGTCGGGATGGTAACGTTTCACATTACTTGGCGACCGAACAGGATGGCACAGTGGTAACGTTTCAACCATTGATACGGAACTGGTTGCAATTCCCGTCAGGCTCCGGTTACGCTGACAGAAGTCGTTAGCAGAACTCGCGTTGACGGTAGCGGCTAACTCCAAGCATATTATGGGAGAACAAACCGGCCAACCACCGTATACTTGTATGTTGTCACAAGTATTCGGATTTAACGCCGTCTGTTTACGCTGCGTCGCAGTAAGATAACTTGAATTGTTGTCAGGACATTATACGTGACGGCGTAAAGTTTGGTAAATGAAGACAACGGTACAGTTGGCCTTGTACTGTACCTAAGCAGCTCCTCTTGATTCTGTAGGGAAGCGGAGTTAAAGCTGAACGCATTCTTGTCCTTGGCACAGGGTGAAAGTGAGTGGTTAGTCTTGCCTTATGGCCACGTTGTATCCGAAAAAGTGGCTCGGCTGTTTGTGGGTTAGAAAGCTACGTGGACCGCAGCATTATAGGCAGGACGTGGCAGCGAAGATCCTGTCGTCAATCGAATCCCGGTGTTTCAGCTCCTGGACAGCCACGACTGGCTTATTTTGGCCTCCATAATTAGGAATGGGCCTGCATTTATTTTTGTATTGTTTATTTAACGACGTGATGAAGTAACGGGAGAAATGAGGCAATTACACAGTGCGGAGCTTCATGGCATGAACTCCTTGCCAAATACTATTACGTTGAATTAAGAAGGATGAGGTGGGCGGGGCATGTCGCATGCATAGGAAGGAAGAGAATTCATAAAGGGCTTTGGTGCAGAAACCTGAAGGGGAAAACACCTGAAAGACGTAGACTTATATGCGAGATTAATGTTAAAATGAACCTCTTCATAAATTGGACTGAGGGACGTGGAGTGGATTCGTCTGGCAGAAAGTAGGAACAGGAGACTGCCTGTTGCGATCACGGTAATGAATTTTTGGGTATCATAAAAGGTGGCAGATTTGTTGACCAGCTGTGGAACCATTCGGTTGCCAAGGAGGACAGTGCTGCATTCAGTTACTTAACATAGCTGTTAGCAGCTTACGCAAGATGACAAGCGATTGTGTGTGTGGTGATGCTAGAAGGATGTGGGGCAAGCGGTGTTTGCCTGTTTTAAGGCAAGCGTTGCCTGGAGGGACTGAAAAACCCCCGAATCGCCTCCGTCAGGATACAGAGTACAGGTAGAGATAAGACGTTGGGGCATCTTGAATGTGAAGTACTACTGAGATCCACAAAACTTAAAAACTGTACATTTCAAGCAGTATCATAGGGTGAAATGCAGTCGTACTGTGTGGAAATACGACGTGGAGTTACAAGTGTTGAAGCCATTACCGCTTGATCGTAACAGATCCGTTGGCACGATGCATATTTGGTTCACGATGGATGAGAGTAAGTGAATGAGTGACGTGTCCTTCAAGTTCGTAGAATTAGATTGCAATACTGCCTTACTGTGTCTTGCACTGTTTTGCCAGATTAATGTTAACTTCCATCTCAGTTTTCCCGTTTGAAGCAACCGATCGGTGATTGCAGTTTGTACGGAGTGAAAGTCGAGAGTTTGCGACTACTGGATGACGGTCACGTTTGTACAGACATTAGCGAATTGCACCGCTCCTTACTGCTTGAGTGGTGAAAGCTATACTGTCAACACAACCTCACCGACTAACGAAATCCGTGGAACAATGTTGTCTTTAAAGTTCCTCGGCCAGCAGAGAAATTCCCCGCATTTTGTTGAACCCGAAGGTTCCTTACCGTGTTCACAAGAGCTCGCCACTTGCCCCTCTCCCGGGTCATATGAATTCTGTCCAAGCATTCTCATTCTTTTTCTTACAGAGTAATTTTAACGTTACTGTATTATGTAAATGGGCCGGGATAGCGCAGTCGTAGAGCGACTCGCTACTGGCTGGACGGTCCGGGAATCGAATCCCGGTGGGGGGGCGGCGAGATTTTCCGCACCCGTGGAGCCCACTCATCCTCCTATATAATGGGTACCGGGTCTTTCCCGGGGATATAGCGGCCGGGGCGTGGCGTTGACCACCCACCCCATATAGCGCTGAGGTTTAAGAAAGAGTATAACTATACCTCTGCTCCACCTCTTGGCCTTCGTGACCTGTTATGGGGTGAACTTACCTTTATAATAAAAGAACAAATGTACAATACTTGTATTTACGCAGTTATATCACATTAAAACACTGTAAACTCCTACATGTTTCGACCTCTGTGGGATCGTCATCAGGGAGTATGTACATCAAATGATCTTGTATAAAGCATTAACTCACTGTTATGCAAATTGTTAATTCCTGATAGCTTGTGCATCATGTAGAAGAACTGAGAAGTAAGCAGCTGCACTGAAAACATTCTGTATCATAATTTTGTATTACTGTTCGCACCGTGCATATTCTTACAATCAGCACATCCACCAACAAATGCATATACTTTGATCCCCCGTATAGTAGTTGGTCAGGAGTTCAAATCAAACGCTTCTCATTTTGCTGTTTTCTCTAGCCTCCTGTTATTTCTTCTTTCCCAGGTCCAAACAACTTCCTCAGCACCCTATTTCCAAACTCCCTCAGCATCAGACTATGCTCGTCCCTTCATTCTAGAGACCAGTTTTCACAGCCATATGAACAGAAAACTGAATCATTACTACATTTTAATCATTTTGTTTTTAGGTAGAAAACAAAATATTCTGAACCGAATCGGAGGAGGAGGTATTCCCCGAGTTTTTAAATAATTGACATTGTTTACTAATGCATGTGTGATACAAACGTACGTGATGCGGTAGGCCTAAACCTAGTACATGTGCTTGTAACACAGGACAGTCGACTACGACATGGCCGATCACGGTGCGATCTTCCGTGTAGGTGTGGTTTTGTTCTACAGTCACGTCAAGACTGATTTTATGACGGACACAGACATTTATACAGTATTGACCAGCGATTGGTCCTGGGCTGAAAGGACGAGCTGACTGTGAAACAGAATACTAGCTCCGTGTCGGGGGAGTTAGAATGTACTCCCCTCTTTAACATCCCCATTGTGCAGTGGTAAGGCACTTCTTAAATTGTTTAGTCACTGATTGGATATGCTTTGTTGTAGAAATTGAATGTGGGTTATTTGTGATTGTGGGACACTGCAGCTGTGTGAAATCAAAATCGAACATGCGCTTGCGCCGTAGAAATAGAGAACGGCGTAATTGTAAATGGCATCACCCGCCCGCGACGGGGAATCCCACGCTACAGTTCCCAGGAGACAGTGAGTCAGTCCGTACCTTTTAAGTTCGTCGACACTTCGTAAGGCGAAACCACGTACTTCCTGCAGGCGATCGAGCGTCCTGCGCGTGGAACCTTTTTCATTTCAAATCGACCTTGACTAAATTTGGTGCAGAGCTGTGTACTGAGTGCAGCATTTCACGACTGTAAATAAAACTGTAGCCTTGCTGTAGAATGTGAAGCGCATACCTGCAGGCTGGTCGAACACAGAGATTGCGGATTTTGAATGCTGCTCCGAACGTGGGTGGTTTGCGCATATTCCGGTGCTATCTGTGAGTGCCTAATTGCCATGTAGGCATTTCAGGTATACATGGAGTTGCCATTAGGGATGTGGGTGTAGAACACTTCCGTAATACGTACAGGAAGGGGGGGGGGGGACAAGCGGGCGGGTAATGAACGGAGAAGGGGGGGGAAAGGGCAAAACGGGGAGAAAAAAA
>Ga0123354_10019612_pt1 | contig 10617 bp, 7 predicted proteins | sample TergutLab28metaG_2_FD_97872 | JGI IMG/M metagenome (GOLD analysis project Ga0123354, IMG submission 97872) | Labiotermes labralis P4 segment gut microbial communities from Petit-Saut dam, French Guiana - Lab288 P4 | ecosystem: Host-associated > Arthropoda: Insects > Digestive system > Gut ...
CTATTGATGAGGACCTACGGAGGCGCGTGTACGGCAACTTCCAGACACGCTTGCAACAATGCATTGATGTAAACGGAGGCCATCTGCCTGATGTTCAGAAAATAAGCTTGTAATCTGTGGGTACTAAATAGCATATTTGGACGTATTTATAGACGGTTTCGCTTATTTTTCCCTGTTTCCATATATAATCTATGACCATTTTAAATGCGTCAGTCGGCTCCGCGCCATCCTGTACTTGTGCATGCACACACTAACAGCAACAGGAATGGTCGATTAAGAACAGATTAGATCTTTAACTGACGAGGTACTTGGTGCTCTGTCACTTCTACCTGTCGTTATGAGAGTGAAATCTTTGCGGCCACAGTAACGTTGGTGTGTGGAAGGAGGAATAGAAATGTTTACAGAATTTTGGAGTAGAGTCCTCATGGGAGAAGTCCGGTTGAAAGATGTAGAAAGAGATTAGATAACGTAAAGACGTACGAGTGCCTTAGACAGATAAATTGAGGTAGTCGAGTGTGCGCGGAAGTGTCCAGTGGCGCTTTCCACTACTGTGGGTCTAATTTTAGTAATTATTACCACTTCATACTTTTGGGGGTTGCAATTGTCTCAAGAACGCGAGCTGTAAGGAACGTAAATGCGAGCTGTCGGATTGTTTCCTTTGTGCTGCGTTAACTCTCGTTTTTAAAGAATATAAATCTAAACTATTTTCTAAGAAAGTGGAGGTCATTAGAGACCATACTTCTAAGTTTCATAGAAAGGCGCGTGTAGTCATGAACCGACTGGACGGGATTCTTTGGCTTTTTTGGTAGGCCTGTGTTTAATGACGTGTTATAAATAATAATTTTATGCTGAAATCCTCTTTTGTCGTCGTGCGACGTGTATTTACGACTTGTTCCCTATTCTGACCTCAAGACAATTCCACCATTCCTGTCTGTCCAAGGAACATATTTTGTCCTACTTCTGACGATTTATTCTCAGCAGCCCTTTTCCTCGTCACATCGATCAACAAATTTCTCCTGGGTATCAGAGTATTTATAATTTTTTTTGCCAAAAGAGTGTGCGACACTAAAGTTTTCTTTCCAAGTCATGCAGATATTTGTAAAATTTGTTGTGCCAGATCCATAAATTTAGATTTCGAATGTCGACGCCCCATTTTAGATGTTTTCTGGGTGATAAGGACATAAAATAGAATATACAAGCAGAACAGAACCCAGCAAAGCCTTTTGTCAAATTGTACATACTTCTACATTTCTGTTAGTATTTTAATGTTGTTGTGTTTTTCTGAAAATATTTTGGGTTCAGAGTGAATCCTGTGGACGTTACATTTGTTGGATGTAACTTCAAAGTTCCGCATTATTAAATAAAGAGAGACCAACTTGATGTCACTTGCTTTATTATTTCATTATTTACTGTTCAACATGTTTCGGATGTATTAACATCCGAAACATGTTGAGCAGTAAATAATGAAATAATAAAGCAAGTGACATCAAGTTGATCTCTCATTATTCAACTACCAAGATGATACACGGTCCAATAAACGTAAGATTCCGCTTTATTGTCTGTTGGTTATTGGTTATTTTCAGATAGTATTTTACGCATAATATATAGATCTCTTAACTACCTATGTACATACCTAACTTAACGCGCCAATTCCCCAATTTGTCATTTTGTTATTTTTCAGTTTACAAAAATTTAACCCTAACAAAAGATGCATAGTTCTCCAAGGTCTATTACCGTATGCTATTTCAGGGCCGTACAGTAATTGGCGGTAGTGTTGTCCCCGCCTCATTTTCTCGCTTATGCCATGTTAGTATTATTGACTGTAGTAAATGAAAATACGAGGCATTAGGTAATGTTCCATGAAAATGGTTCAAAAATTAGAGTTGGTCTGCACACAGACACACAGTTCTTTTCCCCCATTTTAGAAAGGAGATTAAGCCAATTATGGGCACGTATTGCGTATTGTCAGATTAAACACGTGACTGTACTTTTTAATCGGTCATCTTTGTACCTCGCTTCTGGTAATGGTATTTGGTGTACGTGAAGAGCACTTTTGGACACTGTAGTGGAGAGAGCTGTGCTTCAAAGCACAACATTTTCCCAGATGAGCACACCTATGTTTCCTACACGGTTTGGTCTTGTCGCTCTTGCAATTGCGGTGGAAGTCCCTTTGTTACTGAACTAATCACGCTGTGTAGCACAAGCACAAATCATTTTTCCTTTTTTTAAGCAATGTGTACTCAGAAGCTTCAGAATAATTTTAAGAGTTCGCTCCTAATTTTTGTTGCAGTAATTCCCATATCAAGTTTTTTCATAAAATTACATATGCAGTTCAATGGAATAGATTCCAAAATACTAAACGTATTCTTTGAGAGTCTAATGGGGATATTATTTTTACTCATCATTGAATATTATTGTTGTAATGATCAAATAAGGAAAATGAGATGGGCGTAGCACGTGGCGTGCGTGGGACTTACGTGTATACAAAGTTTTGGGTGAAAGAGACGAGTTGGATGATCTAGGTGTAGATGGGATGATAAAATTAAAACGAGTCCTGAATAAATAGGATGGAGTTTATGTAGTGACTTTGTCTGGCTTAAGTTAGTCATATGGCTGGCTCATGTGAATGACGTAATGAACATTAGTTTCCATAAAATGCGGGAAATTTCTTAACTGTCTGAACAGCTGCTAGTTTCACAAGGACTGTGCTCTGTTGAGTTTTTTTTTTTTGTTCGTTTGTTGGTTGACTGGTTGGTTGCTTATACATTAAAACAGGTCCTCTTTAGAGACAGTGTGGTCGGTACAAGTACATGTACGCCTTTTTTGGGTTTTCTTCTTTCTTCCTGCCTTAACAAAATACTTCAATAATTGTAAAGGAAGATAATTAATGTTACTGTGGCACGCGCGCGCACACACACACACACACAAAATGCTCACGCCCCCAGCTGAACAGGGTTACAGCATCTCCCAGCAGATATTCCCTATGTATTTTGTATAGAGCTAGATGAAAAGGGAAAATGACGAATGTATCAGTTATAAAACGTATTCTATCTCACCGCCACAACAATAAGGTTATTGAAATTCTCCGCTGATGGTTCAAGTCCCTATTCGTCTTTTCTCCCACGTGCACTTCTGAATAACGGAAACTAGTCCCAGTAGTAAGTTACAGTGCAGATATAGGTTAACCTCTGTTCAATGCCAGCTCCGCCCACACTTCAGCGCACACAAATGATACTGGATCTGGCTTTTATTCGTTCTGTTTCCGTATCGGCAAGAAACGTGAAATTTACTACTACAGTATACCTTTCTCAAAACATAAGCTGCTTGAACATAACTCCCAGAATATATCTTGACTTTACTGCTGGATTTTGTTTCACGAGTGTTCTGGAAGAATTGGCGTTAGAAATTGGTGTTCTGCTGTCATCCGTAGTAGTAGAATTCGAAGCGATTCTCACAAACATCCGATGCCTGGGTGCATTTACTGACGTATTTAAAACAGTACCAACCGAATTATCGTACTATCTTAATTCTTTTTCATGTGGCGTTTGGACGCGATTCCGGGTCATGGCCCCACCTTACGTGGTTTCGCCATCAAACTCAGACACACTACACTCGGTAGGACTCCTCTGTGGACGAGTGATAAGTCCATTGCAGAGACCTCTACCTGACCACACACAACAATCAGAAGACTATCTCCACGTACTTACTCAATGGAGTAGATTCCATCTTGAAAAGCTAACTGGTTCTCAGCTAATCAAAAAATCCCCCGCATTTTATGGAACCCGGAGGTTCATTACCGCATTCACAAGTGTTATCTGTGTGTATTTCTTAACAAGGTACCTCTTCACGGTGAGGAGTTGTTAGCACCTCGCTCAACCTCCAAGCTGGAGGACCGCCCCTTGTCTGCTGTCCGCGAGTGCTTATTCACAGCTACCCTCCATATAGGAGGCTGTTCCTCCATCCCCAATATGAGGACGCGCCATGCCGTGGTGACACGGACCCACTTATCTCCACATACTTCACGTACTTAAGTACCCTGGTATTCATAGTCCGACCCAACCATACTGCGGTACAGCTCTACACCAGCTCTTCTGAAGTCGGATACATGAAATGTCTTAAGCGAGTACACAATATGTACATTGTTTCGTACATTGTCAGTTACAGATACAAAAGCCTTCAGCGTCTTGAGGGCTTCACATTTTACAGTAATCTGTGGGTATGTAACAAACGAGTGAAGTTTCTTTAATGAAAAAGTGTTTGTACCTTGTTGTGTTTTCAAGAAACGTGCAGTAACACACACTTAGATCCAAATGGTAAGTTGACATTGAAAAGCGAGGTAGGTGAAGTGTGGTTTTAGACCCAACGGTACATCAGCTGAGAAAAGTTGGAGAAAATCTTGGCCGCGCTGTCGGCTGTTCTTATCGAGGGATTAGCACTGATCATTCTTTAATCTCGAATGCTAAGGCAATAACTTGAAATAGGCCACCACGTTTACCTTTCGATTTTCTACCTCTTCATTGTGCATAAAGTATCTGCCTAAATGACCTGAACTCTTGTTGGTAACTGTGCTCGTATTTCTGTCAGAGTCAGAACCGATGATGCTTCACTAATGATGCCAAAGACTGCCACTAAACACGATTTTGAACTTTTGCGTTGAAATCTAATCCTTACAGGCTACTCTCAGAAGCACTCTTTCGATAACTCGGCTGGTACCTGGAGCTGTGCCAGGCTTTACACGTACCTCCGTATAGTGCCGAAGTTGAGAATGAGTGGAGCTACACCTTCACTTCCCCCTGTATGTTTTCGTAGCGTGTATAGAGACAGATTTGCCTCTTTACTTATTTTGTTATTACCCCATCTTCTTTCGGTTTTCCGACTGGCGGTTTTTGTAAGAGGTTTCAAAATCTTCTATTCGATGTTCTTTCATCCCTGTTGCGAACAATAAATTTGTGCATTGTAGAAAGCAATGTTCTACTGGAAAAACGTATTGCAAGACTTCCATTTAAAATACCAGGCCGAAGGTAGCAGGATAATAATTTAATTTAGTCCTTTATTATTAGGGTATTGACGCAGACATTTACATAGACAGCACAGGAAAATGAAACAAATACGTCAAATAACAACACACAAAGGAAAACACGTAAAAAAGAGGGATTAAGAAATAATCGCATCAAGTGACAAACAGCATGACTGATATCATAAAAGTTAAATTAATAACAAATACAAGAAAAATGAGAAGTAAGGTATTACAATAATGCCATCAAAAGCAGAAGCTAAATAACACAGACTTATATAAATGTACGTAGTTCATACTAATGTTTTGAGAAGGATATCAGTAGATAATACATCACCACAGTAACATGAAATGTGATTGATAAATAATAATAATAATAATAATAGCATCACTTTGGAGCCGAGGTGTACAATCAGGTTTTGCAAATAAGCTAGTCATAGTAATTTTTAAAATAAAAAATGAATCTTTCCTATTGATGGATATAGCAATAGCATGAGGTAGGAATGCAGTGCAAAAGGAGGATGAAAAGGAACTCGAGTATAAAAATTTGAGTGTAGAAATTCAACGAACGTGGAACGTGAAATGTTTTGTAGGTAGCTTTCGCCCTTTTTTATAGGCCACGAAGGCCCTTGTGGTGAGTAGAGGTATAGCTCTACTCTTTCTAGGACCTCGGCACTAGATGGGGATGGGGGTTCAGCCCCACGCCCCGGCCGTCTCTACCTCCTGGAAAGACCCGGTACTCATTTTACAGGAGGCTGGGTGGGCCCCAAGCCCGGTCTGGACAGGCGGAAAATCTCGTCCCCACCGGGATTCGATCAGGGACCGTCCATCCCGTAGTCAGTCGCTATACCGACTGAGCTACCGGGCCCACTGCAATGCTTTGTTATTCCAATAATTATTGGGACTATAAGAATTGTTACTAAAAAGCTAAAACTATATTTGAAAATACTCGCAATACCAGGAAAGCACGCAAAAACTCTTTGCATTAAAAAAATACAACTACACTAGAAACATTAGACAGAATAAGGAACGTGCTGCAGTCTGGAAATTGAAACCTCAGTGGTGAGGTACACTGTTGGTTCCATAGTGTAATTATCAGTGAAAAGAACCTGGGATTGTAAGTGATGATGGTGATGATGATGGTGGTGGTAATAATAATCAATATAATTTGACCCAGGTTCACGGACAGTATACCTTGCGTTATCGAGTGAAAAACTGGAATAAAAATAATATTAATTTTAATAATAAGCAACTAGCAACAGTTTAACTTACACAAAGGGGAGTGTCAATGATAGTGGCAATATGACCAGCTAAATTCTTTGTAACTTATCATTAGTACAGTCAAGTCAAATCAAGTTTTGCCTGAATATACGAATACCTGCACCAGTGACTGGCGGTATCTAGCAGGACAGTGACGACGCTGAGGACCAAAATTAATGGAAGTAAAATGTGTGAGGACAGGAAGACCGACAGTTTTAAAATGGCAGGGCCGATTTTTAGTCCAATGTATTCAGTAAGGAAAGCGGCACCTAGGGGGCCCTTCTAATACATCGGTATGAAATTTCAAGTAATCTAAAACACTGGTGTAATTCAGTACTGTGTATAACACAAGGCTGTCACAGTTTGTACTTAAATCCGAGCAAGTTATTTGTTTCTTGAAAGGGGAATAAATCTTGTCTTGTAAGTGCTTAAGTCAGCGGTGGTGCACCGGACGCCAGTATCAAACTGATGTAAGAAATTTTCTTATCATGGGGAGGCTTTATGTCTCGAAATTTTTTTTTGTCGCCAGAAAAAAGAAGATCGAAAATCGGACTGTGTTACATGGGTCATTAATGAAAACGTTCAAAATTACTTGCCCCGTAATTGATCCGTGTTTCACAGTGTAGGGCATTATCAGAGCTCCAGAGTAATAGATGGTCAAGTTTCTATGGAACCAATTTACCTAACCAGCAGATAGTCCATAATCGTTACTGTTGTGAAGGTATTGTGCTTGCAAAACAAGGTCAACAAGACAGGCGATGCACATATAACGTAACATTGAGGCGCGTTCGCGTAACCATTGTTGCCGTGGAAAAGCAGTAAGTGTTACATACCCAGAGTGTGTGCTTGTAGCCTTAGTTATCCAGCATGCAATGCGCATGTACCCTGTCATATTGTCTGTCCGGCCGTACCATTTTTTTCCACGTTATCTCAATATTAAAGAAACCTGCGTCACAATTTCTTGGAACTCGCTTGGTGAATGCCAAAAACTTCTGCTTTTAAATAAAATAACAAGTATAACTGTTGGGATTCATTTAGGATTTATAGTAATTAATGAACCTTTCCATCCACATTCCAACATAAGAAGGGGGGGGGGTGGTCCCACAGCCTTTTGTAAAGAAGAGAACTTTCTCCCTATATTTGAAAACTGTGGGGTGCTTTTTGAAGGCTTGCTTTAACCCATCAGGGGTTTCACATCGCGGAAATACTTCAGTGAACATGAGATTAAATACAGTTATGTGAAAAAAAAAGAATTTATTTGCGTCTCAGAGCGGAATTTTTGTGTTTCAAAGGGTGCTTGTGCCTTCTTGTTCAGTAGTGTGTTACACGGGATTGCAAGGGCAAGTCCCTAACGCTTCTGCAGGTAGTTGGTTCCAGCTTTTAATGGTCCTATTTACAAAGGAATATTTCCCGACATCCGTTCTTTGCTTCTTGTCCCTAATTTTCCGAAGATATAAACCCTACTCAAATAGTAAGGCCTTCGTAACCACGTAAGGCCTTCGCTGATAAGAATCCCTCTGAGGTCATGGATGTTTTTGTTTGTTGAGTGCTTTGCAGGTAGCGGCCTCTGCGACGAGCTGATCATCCGTACAGAGAAGCCCTACCGCGCGCGTGCGTGCGTGTGTGTGTTGTGTTGTGTGTGTGTGTGTTTGTTGTGTTGTGTTGTGTTGTGCGTTGTGTGTTGTGTTGCGTGTTCTGTGTGTTGTGTTGTGTGTGTGCGTGCGTGCGTGTGTGTGTGTTGTGTGTGTGTTGTGTTGTGTTGTGTTGTGCGTTGTGTGTTGTGTTGCGTGTTGTGTGTGTTGTGTTGTGTGTGTGCGTGCGTGCGTGTGTGTATGTGTGTGTTTTTCTAGCAAAATCAACAACGAGGCGACGTAGGTCCGACCTGGGTTGTTGCGTCACAAAAGAATAACAATTCAGCTGTAATGCTGATATGAATGCTGATAACTCCACCTGTGTTTTTATTATTTTCACGTCATAAGGCAACTCACGGGCTAGGGGATTGAACGATTAAACCGCTCTCCGTAATCAGTGCTGGTTTTTTTTTTTATGGATTAATGCAGCGATACCTTACACGCTGTCCGTAGCCTGTATCAAGAGCTTAAAATTCGGATGAAGTAGCACTGTAAGTCGGGGAATCATTATCTCTTGCTGCTCTTGATTGTGCCTTAACTTGTATTATTTCGTACACGAGTTTTAAACTTTTCGATCTGAAAATAGAAATTAGCTTACTGAAGACTGACATGCCAGTAAGTAGTATGCCTAGAAATTCAGTTATACCGCACAGGCATAAGTCTGTAACCATTGTAATAACTAAACAGTTGGTTGTGTAACGAGATGAACAGGTATTTATTGTGAGAGTAATGTGGAACCCGAGAATAATTTGTGGGGCAAACTGCCGAGATTCCTAACGTTACAGCGGATGCTATCTGTAACTACCGCTGGGCTTGGCACTGTTAAGAGTGAGATGTCATTAGTGCTTTTAAAGAGTAATTAGGAAATACATCTTACGTGAGGTTTGAAATTGAGTTTCAAGATTACGGTATTTCTGGGATATGAAGCCGTGTGTTTTGGTATATAGGCACCAAGATTCTGGAGGACTGCTGCCCACAGCTTCCAGGTATAACAATGATAGAAGGAGCATGTTTTGTCGAAACGTTGGTGCGTCGATTCCACATACTGGACGTCGTATTTCAGAACGTCACGTGCTGAACTCCTCTGCAGGTATCAGGATTAAGGCGACCCGCACAGGCGTACTCGTGTGATAGGCACAAATAATTTCCACAGTTGACGATATTATTTCTTGCGTATCGCCGTGAGTTATTACATCAACAGTGTTTTTCTGCAGTGCGATGTTCCGTCCGCACAATAACGTAACGTATTTCTTTGAAGTTTTGCTGACCGTGCATGTCAGTGTAGTGTCTAAACCCTGGTAGCCTGTTCCCTACTAGTCCGTCCGCGGGTGGACGCTACTTGTTATAAGGTTGATAGTTCACTTCTTAATTCCTAGGGTAATGCTGCCACCATGTCAATAATCTTAGCATATTATTGACAATTAATTCATTCTAACTACTCTGTATAATTACTCGGGATTCAAGGGTAATGTAAAGCCGTCTAAAAAATGATTCCATTTATCTCAATTCTAAAAATATATTCTAAAATACTAATTCTAATAAATAAAAGGAAGCCAAAATAGCAATTTAGTTAATTTACAAATATGTTCAATGTCTAAACAATATCCAGACTAATCAATTTAAATAATTGTCTCACCTCATATATATATATATATATATATATATATATATATATATATATTCGCGGGGCAATTTGGAATTTAAACTCAATAAAATTAACCTAAATAATATCCAAACTTGCTCGGCTCAGGGTTTTATAAAATTTCTAATCCAGTCAACACGACTCACCTTGTATAAACAGAAGACAACTGTAGTATGACAGCATCTCAGTCGCTGCTTTACACTGGTTCAATACAGTATGCACAATATAACAGTTTTCTTCAACGTAGAAGTACGTAACAGCCAGCAGCAATCAAAGTAGGCGAGTCATTTTAATAGAGCATGGGCGAGTTTCCTTAGAGCAGGTGCATATAGAGAGGTGGACTGATGTGTCATACATTCTTAAAAGTTTAACAAACCTTGTAACGTCACTGTAGACTCTAACATATGGTTAAGGTGTAACGAACTGGCAAATCTTCGAACTCGATCATTTTCCATAGTACAGTGAACTGTCTTCGCTGCGCTGAGTTCGCAAAAGTGCAGCTAGCGGCAAAGTTCCGGGTAGTTTTTATAAAACTAATTTTAACATCTGTAGTCGATGAAACTCAAATTTTATATTCCCTACATCAGTACAATCTTAGCAATTGACCAAATTAATGCAAAAATTCTTGTTTTTTAATAAGTTTGTTATATTCCTCTACATGTTTCGAGCGCTGTTGTGCCCATCATCAGGAGGCCAAATTGTATTGTACAGCATCTGGTATCGTCACACTCTGTAACGTGGCCGTCCGGTGCGCACCTGCCTACCTACCTACAAGTCAGAGGACGTACGGATGTTTCGCCTGTTATAATGTATTTCGCTTGATTAGTTCCATAGAAGTACTGGGTTGTAATATGTTTTCTTTTGGGTAATTCCCCGGCGTCACAAAGCTAATAGCCGACGTTTCGGAACCCTCTATCGGTTTCATCTTCATAGGCAGGTGGATGAAGTACTTCATCCACCTGCCTATGAAGATGGAACCGATAGAGGGTTCCGAAACGTCGGCTATTAGCTTTGTGACGCCGGGGAATTACCCAAAAGAAAACATATTACATACAGGACACGGCGAAAGC
>Ga0123354_10019614_pt1 | contig 10617 bp, 11 predicted proteins | sample TergutLab28metaG_2_FD_97872 | JGI IMG/M metagenome (GOLD analysis project Ga0123354, IMG submission 97872) | Labiotermes labralis P4 segment gut microbial communities from Petit-Saut dam, French Guiana - Lab288 P4 | ecosystem: Host-associated > Arthropoda: Insects > Digestive system > Gut ...
AAAGGCGTTCATCACGCGCCACGGCGGGCGCGGCGCATGGACGCCGTGGGTTGAAACCATGTTCACAGGCGACATGCGCACGGCGCAGCGTTACATGAGACTCGCCCGCGAGCTTTCCGAAGCCCCCGCGCCGGAGGGCTTGAGCCTGCGCCAGCTTTATTTCCGGCTCGGCATCGCCACCGAGCCGAAGCTGGCAGTCGCCGAGAATCACAGCGACGGCTTTGCGGGGAGACTTCCGGCGTATATCACACTGGCAAATAGACTTGTCCGCATATTGCGCAATTCGCACGGCAAGATTCAGACGCAGGACTTGGCCGCGCTTTACAGGCAACTACGCACACTGTTTGAGCCGGACAAAACTTCCACGCAGATCGCTGATAACAGCCCGCCAAAAAAATGAAACATTCGTGTTGACATATATTCGCCTATGCAAATGCTTCGGCCTCGTCATTCATCATTATTCCTTCAACATCATGTCCGCCAACATCGCCACACTCACTTCCGAAAACTTCAAAACTGCCACCGTCGCCGGCCTCGTCCTCGTTGACTTTTGGGCGCCGTGGTGCGGCCCCTGCAAAGCCATCGCGCCCGTCCTCGAAGAACTCGCCGCCGACCCTGCCACGGCGGGCAAATTCGCCATCGGTAAAGTCAACGTGGATGAAAACGGCTCCCTTGCCGCGCAATTCGGCGTGCGAGCCATTCCGACCTTTGTCATTTTCAAAAACGGCCAGCCCGTCGAGAAAATCGTCGGCGTCAACGGCGTGACCACCAAGGCTGGTTTCGCCGCCAAGCTCCAGTCTCACCTCTGAAACTTCTGAATCATGGAACTAATCAAAATCTACGAATGTCTTTGCGACCGCACGCGGCTGCGCATTATCAATCTGCTTTGCTCCGGCTCGCTTTGCGTGTGCCACATTCAGGAAATCCTCGGCGAGCCGCAGGTGAAGATTTCGCGCCATTTGAACTATCTCAAGAAGCGCGGCATGGTCACAGTGCAGCGCGAGGCGACTTGGATGATTTACAGCCTGCCCACAGCCGCGAAGCGTTCACACGAACTCGATGCGAACCTTGCTTGCCTTCAGGAGTGCGCGAGCAAGGACAAGCTCCTCAAGGGCGACAACACCAAGCTCGCCGCCGTGCGCAAGCGGTTGCGCAAGGACAAAGCAAACGCGGCAGCGGCGATTTGCTGCGCAGCCGAAAAAACGGCGTGCGCCTGCGCGTGCTGACCAGCTTGCCGTCCAACAACAACACTCACTTTTAATTTCATTTTTTTCACCATGAACAACGACAACAAACACACCACATCTACTACAACCGCATCCACTCCCGATGCCGAAACCTTGCGCGAAGCCGTCCGCGCCCGCTATCGGGCGATTGCCACTGGCGAAACGACTCTCAACGAAGGCAACAAAAACGATGATGACGCCAGCGGCGGCTCTTCCTGCTGCGGCGGTTCCTCGAAAACCGCCACTGCCGCGCCGAAACAAAATCAGGGCGGCGGCTGTTGCTGCGGCGGCGACTCCGAAAAAACCGACACCGCGGCGGCGGGCGGATGTTGCGCCTCATCGGTTGACGCGCAGGGGCGCACGCTCGGCTACACCGCCGAAGACATGGCGTTCGTGCCGGAGGGCGCGAATCTCGGCCTCGGCTGCGGCAATCCGGTCGCCATTGCGTCGTTGCGTGCGGGGCAAGTCGTGCTCGACCTTGGCTCCGGCGCGGGGTTTGACGCATTTCTCGCCGCCCGCGAAGTCGGCCCGACGGGGCGCGTTATCGGCGTGGACATGACGCCGGAAATGGTGACGAAGGCGCGAGCCAACGCCCGCAAGGACGGTTTCTCGCATGTGGAGTTTCGCCTCGGCGAAATCGAGGCGTTGCCCGTCGCGGACAACACCGTGGATGTGATTATCTCGAATTGCGTCATCAATCTGTGCCCCGACAAACGCCCTGTGTATCGAGAGGCGTTTCGCGTGCTCAAGGCGGGCGGTCGCATCGCCTTGTCTGATGTCGTTGCCCGCGAGGAGTTGAGCGGCGAGGTGAAAAAAGACCTCGCGCTGTATTCCGGCTGTCTGTCGGGCGCGACGTTGCTTTCCGACTTGAAAAAGATTCTCGACGACGCGGGTTTCGTTGACGTGTCCATCCAGCCGAAGGGAAACAGCGACGAGGTAATCACGAGTTGGGAATCCAAACGCGGCTTCGAGCAAAAAGTCTTCTCCGCCTATGTGACTGCCCGCAAACCCAGCAAAAAAAGCGGCGGCTGCTGCTAAGGCTGATTTTCAAACCACATCCACAACCAACATTCACAACCACAATCCATCCATGAAAAATCCCGAAAACAAAAATTGCTGCGGTGGCGATAGCTGCTGCGGCGGCGACAACAAAGCGGCGGCGCAGGAAAATGCGTGCTGCGGCGATGCGTGCGACTGCCACGCCTCGTCTTCATCCAGCATTTCCGGCAAGATGCGCACGATAATCGGCAGCGTCGTATTGGTCGCCGCCGCCTTGCTGGTGGTGCGAGCCATCGCCAAGGATAGCGGCTCCGCTTCCACGACCGACGCGCAGGCTTTCGTAATGCCCGCCGCCGCGCCAGCCACCACGGAGACGCAATCGGTCATCGGCACGCAGATAGACTCGTTTGCCGACCTCAACCGCGTGGCGGCGCAAACGGATGCGGTGTTTCTTTTTCTGCCCAGCAAAGACGGCAAACTCCCATCGGACGCCGTGAAAGGAGCCGCCGCAAAAATTGAAAAACAGGGGCAGAAGTGCGGCCTTTTCACCCTGAAAACAAGCTCGCCTGATTTCGCCCAACTCACCGACCACGCCACCCTCCCCGCTGTGCTGGTGATGGTCAAAGGCAAGGGAACGATTTGGGTTTCGGGCGACATCACCGAGGAGAAATTGGTGCAAGGCTACGTCGCCGCCTCGCGCTCAGGCGGATGCTGTTCCGCCGGCGGAAGCTGCTGCCCATAGAAATCATAAAAAGAAACGAAATGCTCCAATCGCTTACCGAAACACTGCAAGCGGCCAGTTCAGGGCTGGGTGCTTTGCCACTGGCGTTTCTGCTCGGCTTGGTCAGTTCCGTGGGCGGCGCGTGTTGCGCCCTGCCCGCGATGGGAATGTTGGTCGCCTATTCTGGCACGCAGGAAGCGGGCAGCCGGAAAACGGCACTCGGCACCGCGCTCGCGTTCATGCTCGGCATGATGCTCGCCCTGATTGCGCTCGGCTTTGTCGCCGGATTTATCGGCCAGACCGCGCAAGCCGTGCTCGGCCATTACTGGAAACTTTTTGCCGGATTCGTCGCCGTCGTCGTGGGGCTGGCCGTGCTCAAAATGCTGCCGCTGAAAATCCCGCGCTTCGGCGCAAAGCAGCAGCAGGCGCAACCGGACAAGCGCGGAATGTGGGGCACCGCCCTCGTGGGCGTGTTGCTGGGCGGCGGCGTGGCCTCCTGTTCGCTGGTCTGCAACCCTGGCATTTTTATTGTGCTCGGCGCGGCGGTGCTGCAAGGCCGTGCGCTTTGGGGGATGCTCTTGATGGCGGCTTTTTCACTCGGATTCAGCCTGCCGTTGAGTGCCGTCCTCTTTGGTGTTTCCTTGGGCAAGGCTTCTCTCAAGGCGAAAAAAGCGGAGGCCGTCATCCGCAACGTCGCGGGCGTCTTTCTCGTTGTTATGGGCTTTTATCTGCTGGCAACTTTCTAATCCTGAAAAATGAAAACCAAAACCGAAATCGCCGTGGAGAAGTTTCTGGCCGGATACAACTGCGCCCAAGCGGTTTTGTATCCTTTCAGCGACGCCCTCGGCATCAGCAAAGATTTCGCGCTCAAAGCCGCGTGCGGATTCGGCGCGGGCATGGGACGGAAGCAAGAAGTGTGCGGCGCGGTCAGCGGCGGGATTCTTGCCATCGGCATCCGTCACGGACGCGGCGAGGCGCAGGGCAGGGAGCAAACCGAAGCGGCTTATCGGAAAACGCAGAAACTACTGGCGCGTTTTGAAACGGCGCACGGCACCTGCGTTTGCCGCGAACTGCTGGGCGGCTGCGACCTGAACACTCCAGCCGGCCAACAGCATTTCAAAGACAACGACCTCCAAAACAAGACGTGCAAAGCGTGCGTGAAAACGGTCGTAGAGACGGTGGAGGAAATTATTTAATACTGCTCATACTACTTCGCCATGACTAACTCCGACTCGGTTGCAAAAAACATGTCGTTTCTCGACCGTTATCTGACGGTCTGGATTTTCGCCGCGATGGGGCTGGGCGTCGTGCTCGGCCATTTTGTCATCACCAATCCGGCGGCGTTTTTCGCGCCGATGTCCGTCGGCACAACAAACCTGCCCATCGCTATCGGGCTGATTTTGATGATGTATCCGCCGCTCGCAAAAGTGCGCTACTCTGAATTGCCGAAAGTGTTTTCAAATGTGCGCATCCTCGCGCTCTCGCTCGTGCAAAACTGGATTGTCGGGCCGGTTTTGATGTTCGCGCTGGCGATGCTATTCCTGCGCGACCATCCAGACTACATGACCGGACTCATCCTCGTGGGGCTTGCGCGTTGCATTGCGATGGTGCTCGTGTGGAACGAACTCGCCAAGGGCAGCTCGGAATACGCTGCCGCGCTGGTCGCGCTCAACAGCGTCGCGCAAATCCTGTTTTATAGTTTTTATGCGTGGGTGTTTATCACGGTGCTACCGCCGCATTTCGGCATGGCGGGCGCGGTGGTGCCTGTGCGGATGACGGACATTTTCGAGAGTGTGATGGTGTATCTCGGCATCCCGTTCGCGGCGGGCGTGTTGAGCCGCGTCGTGCTCATTCCGCTCAAGGGGCGCGAGTGGTTTGAGAAAAAGTTTCTGCCGCGCATCTCACCGCTCACGCTCATCGCGCTCCTGTTCACCATCGTCGTAATGTTCACGTTCAAGGGCGACACCATCGTCACGCTGCCGCTGGACGTGTTGCGCATCGCGCTTCCGCTGGTGGTGTATTTCGCGGTGATGTTCGGCGTGAGCTTCTTCATGGCGAAGCGGCTCGGCGCGGATTACACGCGCTCAACGACGGTGGCGTTCACGTCCGCCGGAAACAATTTCGAGCTGGCGATTGCCGTGGCGATTGCGGTGTTCGGCATCAATTCCGGCGTGGCGTTTGCCGCCGTGGTCGGGCCGCTTATCGAAGTGCCCGCGCTCATCGGCCTCGTGCATGTCGCGCTGCGACTGCGCAAGTATTTCTCCACAACCGCACCATGAACACAGACATAAAGCCGGACACGAAACCGAAGCCGACGATTCTTATTCTTTGCACAGGCAACTCGTGCCGCAGCCAGATGGCCGAGGGATTTTTGCGAGCCGCCGCTGGCGATGTCGCCGAGGTTTGCAGCGCAGGCTCGAAGCCCGCCGGATACATTCACCCGCTCGCCGTGCAAGTCATGCGCGAGGCGGGCATTGATTTGTCCGCGCCGCCGTATCGCTCCAAATCCATGAATGAGTTTTTGGACGAAACGAAAGCGATAACAACGGTTATCACCGTTTGCGGCGCGGCTGACGCGGCGTGTCCGGTTTTTCCGAGGCAGGTGAATCGCTATCATTGGCCGTTTGACGACCCCGCGCACGCGACGGGCACCGAAGTCGAAAAACTGGCCGAGTTCCGCCGCGTGCGCGACCAAATCAAGCAGGTGTTTCAGGCGTATGCGGCGGGGCTGCGCGAAAATCAGACGGCGCACCGTCAGGCTTGAGAGCGTGTTTCAACTCGCGGACTTTTTTACCTCAATGGAGGTAATCACAGGCTCCCCGTCATTGCTGGACAAGCCGAGAAACTTTTTATCAACGACGCGCACTTCCGGCAGGGTTATGGCGTGCAACTTGTCCATAAGTCCCGCGAGGTGCTTTCCTCGCAGCACGACTTCAAAACGCGCAAAGCTCAATTCGATGCAATCAGGCGCATCGCCATCACCACGCGCATCCGCCGCCGTGTTTGCGACGGTGAGAGCCGCGCCGTAAAATCCCGCCCAAGGCAATTCCCATGTGCGGGCGTCGCCTGCCACAAGGCGCAGACAGCGCGGTTGATTATCGTCGGACGCGAACGCGCCACCGTTTTCACGCGCCAGTTTTTCGCGTTCCTGTTGTTTCCGTTTGTCCAATGCTTCTCGCAGGCTCATAAGTGGATTCCTTTTCGTTGTGCGGGTTGTTGTGATTCGGATGCGGGAGATAAAGTGTGGTGCGCTTGCGCGTGAGCAGCGCGGAGTCCTTCGTAATAGTTCGCCATGACGCGCTGGTGCTCTTCGTTCGCGTGCGTCTGCAAACGCGCTTGCGCGGCTTCGTCTATCGCCAGCGACACGGCGGGGGCGCGGGTGTTTTCCTGTTCGATGCGGGCGCGGAGCGCGGCCACATCGTCGGTGAAAACGAACGCCTGTTTGCGGGCGCGAGAGATACCGACATACCATTGATTGCGATTAACCGGAGCGGGCTTGGCTTCGCCGCTGGCGCAGTGCAGGAGCACGGTGTCAACAGTCTTGCCTTGCGAGGCGTAGGTGGTGACGGCGTAGCCGTGGACAAAATTGCGTTGCGACGGCGAGAGCGTTTTGCGCGTGCCGGAATCGTCGCGCACGCGGATTCGTCCGTCACGCATCACGCGCAGCACGGTGACAAGTTCGCCGTTGCGGATGGGGGCGTTTTCGGCGGATTTGCCGTTAAACTTGAGTTGCAGGCGGTCGCCGCGAGCCAGCGCGATTTCGCGGGCGCGCACAGGCGCGAGGCAGGCGGCGGCATGGTCGTAGCTGACGGCGGTATCACGCCCATTTTTGCGCAGCGTCACGCCGCGAGCATCGGCGGAAACTATCTCGCAAAAATCGCCGCGCTGGTGGCGTCCGTAGCCGCGAATGAAACACACACTTTCGCCGGAGACATAAAAACGGGCATCGCGCTTTTGCGCGTCCGTCAAATCAACGGCCTGCCGAGAAACGACACATGTGTCGTTTTTCAAGATGCCTGCGTTTTTGAGTTCGTCGCGGATGGCGGCGTTGAGGGTGTGAACGGCGTTCCACGTTTGCGCGACGGCGAGGGCGTTTTCTTTGCGTTGCGCGGCTTCGCGGTAGCGCACGGCTATTTCCTTCGGGAGTGTTTCGGCAGCTCCTTCACGCACCCAACCGAGTTTTTCCAGCTTTTCGAGGGATTGCGTGAGCTTCCCATCAGCGGCGGCTTTGACGGCGGCGCGGTAGTCGCGCACATCGCGCTTTTGTTCGTTCGATGCCACGGCGTCAGGATTCTGGCGGCGAATGGTGTCGAGTTTCACAGGGCACAAGCCCGCTTGCGTTTCGAGGATGCGCAAGGCATCGGACCCGGCCACGGCTCCCTGCTGGCGCGTGTCACCGGAGAGGATGACGCGCCCGCCGCACTCGCGGGCGGCTTCGATGATTCGCAGCATATCCTTGCCGCCGATTTGTCCGGCTTCGTCCACGACAAGAACCGTGCCGCGTGCGAACGTCGCAAGGTTTGTGAAAGCGAGCAGTCTTGCAACGGTGTCCGCGTCCAGACCGTCGCGGCGCAAATCGGCGGCTTGCTGGTGTTGCGGCGCAAACACACGCACCGGACGCCCCGCCGTCTCCAATCCGCGAACGACCTCACGCAACGTATAACTTTTTCCAGTGCCCGCGCCGCCTTGGAAAAGCGTAATGAAATCGCGGCTGCGCAGGATACTGCCGACGGCGGCGCGTTGGTCGGCCTTGAGTTCGGGCGCGGCGACATAATGCGCGTTGAAAGGGGTGCAAGTGTCGCGTCCGTCGCGTGCGGACAAGAGAAGTTTCCACTCGGCGCGGAGAGTTTCGGGATGTGTGAGTTTGCGCGTGCCAGTTTCGCGGGCGTAGTCCGCGCTGGCGATAGCGGCTTTGAGGTCGGCGAGCGTAAATGCTTCACCGCGCCCGCGCATGAGCGCAGCAGACATCAGTTCGTAATCGGTGCTCACGGCATTGCGCTCAAAAACATGCTTTTCCGCCCACGCAAGGAAAGCGGACATATCCGGTTTTTCCGCGTTCGTGGCGGAATGTGCGGCGACACTCGCAGCGGGCGCGATGCCCGCAAGCGCGGCGTGCTCGCCAGCGGACATTTCCGCCGCCCAGCGCGGACGCAGTTGTTCGATGGACGAGTTTTTGATTTTACGACGCCGCTTGTCATGCGCGATTTGCTCGCGGAGGGCTTTTTCGTTTCCTTTCAGCCCTTCCTCCGCAACGCGCTTTTGCGTCTCGGCATTGATTTGCTGATGCCGCTTGGAAAAACGGACTATCGCCTCGGCAGGCACACCTTTGATTTCAAAATCACGCGCATTGTTTTCGATTTCGTAGCCGAGCGAGCGCAGCCCCTTGGCGAGTTCATGGTAGTAAAGATTCTCGGCAAGTTTTTGCGCCCGATACATGCCCGTCGCGTGCAGTGCCTTCCACCGCTCCTCGGCGGCATCGTAAGTCGCGTTCATCAGAACGCAATGCGTGTGTAAATGCGGGTCGAGTTCGCGGCTGGTATCATGCCGGAACAGCGCGGCAACAACGCCGCCAGTCACCCGCTCGCCATTCGCGCCGCCCTTTCGCACCCGCGTTTCGGCGAAGGTTTCCAGTTCGTCCACCATCGCACGAACGGCATGGTCGTGAATCTCAATAATGCGGGCATCCTGATAAAGCGCGACGACCGAAACCGACTTTGGCGGAGAGATAGTGAAGTCATAAAACACGCGCCGATTCGACACGTTGCGCCCCTCCTCGCGGCGCGTGGTATTGCGCCGAGCGGTGAGCCGTTGTCCGGTTTTTGGATTCAACCCGTCGCAAAGTTCGACAAACGCCTTTTCGGACACCTTACCCTCCAAGCCGAGCATAGCCGCGCCGACACCACGCCATTCGCCAGCGACCACATGGCCGTCCATGTAATAGTCGCCAACGGCCAAATGTTCGCGGAAGTATCCTTTCGCGTTATCCAAGTTCAACTGTGCCTTCGGAGTGAGCATCTCTCACATAAGGAGCCGCGACAACCGGAGCAGCCATGTGAGGCACGCAAAACGCCCCGCCGCACACGCGAAAAAAACGCGGACAAGCCGCCAAACACCGCTTCGCATCCGCGAGTTTTTCAGGCAGGACGCCCTTCCCCTTGTCGCAAGCGACAATGATTTTTTAAGGACGCACCCGCAGGGCATAGTAGGGGCGTCGTGCGACCCAAAACAGACAGAACGCAGTCGCGCTTCACCCGCATTTATAGCCTCCCCCAAAAAATGACGCTACCACGCAACACACGCCAAAACATACAAACATGCAGATAGAAGAAATGAGACGCAGCGGTTTTTGATTCTTTCCGACATACGCGAAGCCGCGCCGCAAAGCTGCGCTCGCGTAGCGTGCTCGTTTGCGGCGCGGCATCGCTTGGCGGCACTCATCGGCGCACGGACAGGGAACAAAGGCGGCGGCGGGCGGTTGCGAAACACGAGACATTTTCACACTGCCCGCGAGGACATTGCCCTATTTTCCGTCGCGCCTCCACCCGCCGCCGCCTCTGTTCCCTTGGCGCAGAAATATATCGCGCATTTCGCGCCGCAAAAATCAGGACACAACTTGAAACGCGCTCCCAAGATTTCGATTAGCCTGCCACCACTACACCACACCTTGCGGGGGCTTCGCCGCCAGCCCCCGCACCCCCGGCTCTGGGGCAACTAATACCAAGAAAGCAAAGCCGGAAAATTGCCGTCGTTTCTCTTGTCGAAACAAGCATGGCCGTTCGCGTGCCTCTTGTCGGAAACGCGCTTTTTGCGCGTAGCGAAGGTGTGCGGCTGGTGACGAATCCCCCGCAACATGAGGCCGCTTTCGTGTTTTGTTTCCGGCATTTTTTTGCCGCGATTGAATCGGCACAAGCGCGACAATCCAAAAACCGCAACTCATGCGACGGCACCAAATCCAAGACACCACACGCCAGACGCGCACACAGCCCACGCCAAAGCAACACCCGCCATGCGGCCACCGCGCCAGCCCAACAATGAAACGCCGATGCCTCCCTATCGCATCCAAACGGAAAAACACACGAGCAATGCCACGTAAGCAAAATGCGTTTCAGAAAACAGGACTTGAAAAACAGGGCAGACACCCGCAATTTCCGACTCGCAATTTTGTATCTCAATTTTGGATACACTTGACGACATAGCAGCGTGCTACGTTGCCAAAAGGTTTCCAGAAATGATGTTTTTCGCTTTACTTCGTTGCACTTGCCTGCAACTCTTTACCCGTTCTAAACCATTAACCACTAACAAAGTCCGCGATTATCAGCGACTTAAGAGCGTGTCCTATGTGGGCTGGAAGCCCGTGTCGGAACATGGGCTGGAAGCCCATGCTACGCAATCCCACGGGCTGGAAGCCCGTGCTACGCAATCCCACGGGCTGGAAGCCCGTGCCACGCAATGCCGGCATCTTGCCGGCAGGTTTGGTGGTTTGTTATTCGGGCGGCGCTTCGCGCCGTCTGCCAGCGGGACGCTGGCGCTCCCAGTCGCTGGCGCGTCTTTTGACGAGTCTTCGAAAATAACGGGGAATCTTTTATGCGTGCTCATTTTTCATTTATTTTCGCGCGGTCATCGAGCTGGGGCGCGCGGCGGGGGATGCGGCCCAGGTTTTGTTGGGGGCGC